>Ga0308165_1000940_pt1 | contig 44820 bp, 47 predicted proteins | sample PhyWR2_FD_201032 | JGI IMG/M metagenome (GOLD analysis project Ga0308165, IMG submission 201032) | Phyllosphere microbial communities from UC Gill Tract Community Farm, Albany, California, United States - DLSLW.R2 | ecosystem: Host-associated > Plants > Phyllosphere > Unclassified | place: USA... | reverse complement strand
CGCCTGTGCAACCTCCTCCGCCAGCATGGTTTTCCCTGTCCCTGGTTCCCCCTTGACGAGAAGCGGTCTTTGAAGGGTAATTGCCGCATTGACCGCCAGCATGAGGTCATTGGTCGCGACGTAGTTCTGTGTGCCTTGGAATTTCATGGAAGTGGATGCAGAATCGTGATGACGGGGCCGGTACAGCGTTGACTATAAACCCAGATCTCCGCATCACTGCGGTGGCCTGAACCACACGATTGTGCGCACAATGAATAAAAGATGGACCACGATATTTGCCTTGCTTGTCGCGTCAGCGACCGGCGCAGTCTGCGCGCAGGAGATCAAGGGCAACGCCAAGGCGGCTGAAGGCAAGGTAGCGATGTGCATTGGCTGCCACGGCATTGTGGGCTACAAGGCCAGCTTCCCCGAGGTCTACCAGGTGCCCAAGATTTCGGGCCAGAGCGAGAAGTACATCGATGCCGCTCTGCACGCCTACAAGAAGGGTGACCGCAAGCACCCGACGATGCGCGCGATTGCCGATTCGCTGAGCGAGCAGGACATTGCCGATCTAGCTGCGTACTATGCGCAGCACACGGTGGGTGAAACCAAGCTGGCGGACAAACCATCGAAGGTGCCCAGCGCCGAGGTGGCGGAACTGCTGAAAAAAGGTACCTGCGTCAGCTGCCATGGCGACAACTTCTCCAAGCCGCTCGATCCTTCATACGCCAAGCTGGGTGGCCAGCACCCGGACTATCTGTACGCGGCGCTGAAGTCCTATACCGTCGAAAAGAACGCGCGCATCGGACGCAACCACCCGATCATGGTAGGCATGGCCAAGCAACTCACCCATGCCGAGATGAAGGCGCTCGCCAACTACATCGGCAGTCTGGATGGACCGCTGCAAATCGTGCCGGAATCGCGCTTTCGCAGCCAACAAGCGGCGAACTGAGGCCCGCCGGTCTTTAGCCGATCAGTCCTTGGTGGCCTGGCGCTGCACGGCAGCCACATAGGCATTGCCGTCGGGCGGGCGGCCTGAGCGCTGGCTCTCCCACAGCATCGTTCCCAGGCATTCCATGGCCACATGGTGGGCATCGTGCAACGAGCCCAGGCGCTTGGCCAGCAGCTCCACGGCCTGGCGAATACCGCGCGGCTGGTCAATGCTGCACTGCTCGCTGATCGACAGGTGCATCGACAGGTGCAGGAAGGGATTGGTCTTTTCCGGCGTCAGGTCGTAGTTGCGGGCAATGGCCGCATCTACGTCGCTCAGGTCTTCACGGTACTCCGGGTGCTCATCGATCCACAGGCTGGCCAGGGTCTCGATGGCTTCCATCGGCTGGCCCGCCTGGTGTTTGGCATTGGCGGCGCAGAAAAAGCGCCGGACATCGGCTTGGGAGGGGTTGAACATAGGGCGCACAGCGTAGCATGCGCTGGGCGGCTACGCTGGGCTGTGGTTAAACCGGTGGAAGGGCGGCCGGTGCCTGGCGCTTGTCAACAGGTTCTCAGATCTGGCTGTGCGGGTCTTCGGGCGGCGGCGGGTAGGGGCTGCTCGGTGCGTCCTTGGCTTCCTGAACCTGCTCCTGCCGCTCCTGGCGCTCACGGGCCATTTGCTCGACCAGCTGCTCGCGGCCTTGCTTGGCAACGGCCAGCATGGTTTCGCGGTCATGGTGGTGCTCGTACATCTTGTCCGACAGCTCGATGTTGTGCGCGCGGAACACGGTCACCACATACTGCGCATCTTCTTCGCTGTAGCCCATCAACTCCAGCGCCTTCTCGGCCGTTTGCAGGCTGGAGTCGAACACCTCGCGGTCGACATGGTGCACGCCCATGTCGCGCAGCGCATACCAATGCGCCACATCCTTGGCCCGGGCGACGATCTTGAGGTGCGGAAAATGCTGCTGCACCAGGCGCACGATCTGGTTGGTCTGCAGCTCGTCATCGACCGCGATCACCATCACCTCGGCTTTTTCCGCGCCGGCAATGCGCAGCAGGTCCTGGCGCGTGGCGTCGCCGTAGAACACCCGGTAGCCAAAGTTCTGTGCCACCTCCAGCATCTCGACACTGTGGTCCAGGATGACGGCCTTGATGCCCTGGCTCAGCAGCACGCGGGTGACGATCTGGCCGTAGCGGCCGAAACCGGCGATCAGCACCGTCGCTTCCTGCTGCTCGCTGAGCTCGGGTGGCACATCGTCGCCCTTGGTCAGGTTGGCAAAACGGGGCATCAGCCAGCGCTCCATCGCGGCCACGATCAGCGGTGTGGCCACCATCGAGATGGCCACCGAGCCGATCAGCAGCGAGGACTGCTGGGGCGTCAAGATGCGCTGCGCCTGGGCGGCGCTGAACACCACAAAGGCGAACTCACCGCCCTGGGCCAGCAGCAAGGTGAAGAGAGGGCGCTCCTGCACCGGCATGCGCAGCAGCTTGGCCAGCCCATAGATGACCACGGACTTGATCAGCAGGAACAGCAGCACCAGCACCAGCATCGTCAGCGGTGCCTGCAGGATGACGGAGAAGTCGATGCTCATGCCCACGGCAATGAAGAACAGACCGAGCAGCAGCCCCTTGAAAGGCTCGATATCGGCTTCCAGCTCGGCGCGGAATTCGCTGTCGGCCAGCAGCACGCCGGCGAGGAAGGCGCCCAGCGCCATCGACAGGCCGATCTGCAGCATCAAGAACGCAATGCCCACGACCAGCAGCAGCGCGGTGGCGGTCGATATCTCGCGCGACTCGCTTTGGGCAATCCAGCGCAGCACCGGGCGCAGCAGGTAGCGGCCCACCAGAATGACGGCCACGATGATGGCCAGCGTCTTGCCGATTTCCATCAGCACATTGCCGTCGTTCTGCGCAGCCTGGTGGCCCACGGCCAGCAGCGGAATCAGTGCCAGGATCGGGATCGCAGCCACGTCCTGAAACAGCAAAATCGCAAAACTGGTCTTGCCGCTGGTGGTGGACATCAGGTTGCGCTCGGCAATGCTTTGCAGCGCGATCGCCGTGGATGACAGCGCCAGGCCCAGCGCCGCAATCAGCGCCAGATGCCAGTCATAGCCAAAAACCAGGCCAGCGGCAAACAGGCCGGCAGTGCACAGCAGCACCTGGGCCGTGCCGACACCGAAGATGGGGCGGCGCATGCTCCACAAGCGGCTGGGCTGCAGCTCCAGCCCGATCAGGAACAGCATCAGCACCACGCCGAACTCGGAAAAATGCAGGATGTCCTGGACGTTGCTGACCAGCTGCAGGCCGCTGGGGCCAATGATCATGCCGGCGACCAGGTAGCCGATGATGGTGCCCAAGCCCAGCGCCCGGGAGATGGGCACCGCAATGACGGCGGCAGCCAGGTAGAGAAAGGTATAGGTAAGCCAGGCGGGAGCGTGTTCCATGCTTGCGGTTTGTTATCGGTGTTTTGTAGTTGCGGTGCACAGATTACTTTTATTTGCCGGGCCACGGTAATTTATTGCAATGTTTTGCGGTTGGCGCTTGTGGGTATTGCCGCGCTAGCTATCAAAAAATAGAGTGCGGCAATGGCCGCAGCGCCTGCGTGCCCGGCCCGGCCGCGTGATAATCCTCGCTTTGCCCCAAAGGGGTTGTGTTGGTGGCGGACGGCTCCGCTGCCCCAGGATGAACCATGGACTTGCATACTTGGATGGCGTATCTCGTTGCGGCTTGCATCATTGCCGTATCTCCCGGATCGGGCGCCGTGTTGTCAATGAGCCACGGGCTCTCCTACGGGGTGCGCAAGACCAGCGCCACCATCCTGGGCCTGCAACTGGGCCTGCTGCTGATCCTGCTGATCGCCGGTGCCGGTGTCGGCTCGCTGCTGATCGCATCGGAGACGGCCTTCAATGCCGTCAAGATCGTCGGTGCGTGCTACCTGATCTACATCGGCTTTGCACAGTGGCGCGCCAAGGGCGGCATTATCGATACCGAGGCCGAGCAGCCCGCCAGCGGCAGCTGGCAAAAGCGCGCGCTGAGCGGCTTTTTGACCAATGCCACCAATCCCAAGGGCATCATCTTCATGGTAGCGGTGCTGCCCCAGTTCATGACCACGGAGCGCCCGCTGTGGCTGCAGCTGCTGATTCTGGCTGCCACCACGTTGGCGGTCGACACGGTGGTGATGCATGGCTACGCAGGCAGCGCCAGCGTGCTGCGCCGCCTGCTGCGCGACAGCCGCGCGATGCGCATCCAGAACAAGGTGTTTGGCGGCTTGCTGATGCTGGTGGGCATGGGCCTGTTCTTCGTCAAGCGCACGCAAAGCGCGGCTTGAGCCGGAGAGCCCCGCTGGGGTGGCGGGGCTGGTGGGTGATTACTGCGCCCGCGTGCCGTCCGGCATCGCAAAGCCGTTCTGGCGCCAGGCCTCGAACACGGTCACTGCCACGGCATTCGAGAGGTTGAGGCTGCGCTGGCCGGTCACCATCGGCAGGCGCACCCGCTGGCTGGTGGGAAAGCTTTCGCGCACGGCGATGGGCAAGCCCCGGGTCTCGCAGCCAAACACCAGCCAGTCGCCGGGCTGAAAGCGCACATCAAAGGCCGGGCTGCTGCCATGGGTGGTCATCGCAAACATGCGGTCGGCGGCGGGCTGCATGCGCTCGATGAAGGCATCCCAACTGGCATGGCGCTGGGTGGCGGCGTACTCGTGGTAGTCCAGGCCGGCGCGGCGCATCAGGCGGTCTTCCATCGAAAAGCCCAGCGGCTCGATCAGGTGCAGGCGGCTGCCGGTATTGGCACACAGACGGATCACATTACCGGTGTTGGGGGGGATTTCGGGTTCGACCAGGACGACGTTGAACATGGCAAATGCGCAAAAACAAGGGCGCCAGTGTAGCGGCCCGCCCAAACAGGGGTGGGCCGCTGCGCTATTGGCCCGGCGCCGGCGTTCTGGCAAAGACCAGGGCTCGCACGGCCGGTGCGCCACGCGTCTGCAGCAATTGCGCCACCGCGCCCAAGGTGGCGCCGGTGGTCATCACATCATCCACCAGCAGCGGGCACGCACCCAGATCCTGCGCCTGCAGCCCCGGCCGCAGGGCAAAGGCATGGCGCAGGTTGCGCAGCCGGGCCGCGCGGTCCAGGCCGGCCTGGGCGGGGGTGTCCAGCAGCCGCTGCAGGTAGCGGGACTGCACCGGGGCCCGCACCAGCCCGGGGGGTGCCTGGCGGCATAGCGCTTGGGCCAGCAGCAGCGCCTGGTTGTAGCCGCGCTCGCGCATGCGCCCGGCAGACAACGGCACCGGCAGAATGACGCTGGCCTGCTGCAGGCTGGCGAGGACCCCCGGGGTGCGCAGCAGCAGTTGGGCCATGCGGTTTGCCCATGCCAGCTGCTGGTGAAATTTGAGCCGCAGCACCATGCCATCCCAAGGCGGGCTATAGTCCACGGCGGCATGGCAGCACTGTAACAGCGGTGTATCGCGCAGGCAGCCGGCGCAGACGTCGGTGCTGGCCGGCAAGGGCAGCGCGCAGCGGCTGCAGCGGCGCAGGCCTGGCTGCCAGCAGACCTGGGCGCAGGACGCACAGATCCAGTCACTGGGCCAGCTGCGGCATACCAGGCATTGGCTGGGCAGGTGGCCCAGCACCCGGGCCGTCCGCTGCCACAGGCTGGGCCGGTGCTTGTCAGGTGTCGCTGCTGTCATTGCTTTTATACCAATCCATAATCTGCGCGCCAAAGCGCAGGTGTCCCCCATGGCTGAATTTACCGCACCTCCCTCGATCGACCCCCAAGCCGCCCATGCCTGGCAGCGGCGCGCGCCTGCGCACAGCCCCTGGCTGCACGAGGAGGTCGGCCGCCGGATGCAGGAGCGCCTGCAGTGGATCGTGCAAAAACCCGAATCCTGGTGCAGTTGGGAGCCAGTTTACGGCGGGCTGGAGGCACACCAGCAGGTGGCAGAACGCTACCCTGCGGCTGACATCCACATCGTCGAAAGCCGTCCGGCCCATGCCGCGCTGCTGCGCAGCCAGCTGGACAAGCCCTGGTGGGCGCTGAGCCGCTGGCGCCAGGCCAAGTTGCACTGGGGCCTGCCTGCGCCGGGAAGTGTGCAGATGCTCTGGGCCAATATGGCGCTGCACCAGCACCCCAACCCCCAGAAGCTGCTGCAGACCTGGCACCAGAGCCTGGCGGTCAACGGCTTTGTGATGTTTTCCTGCTTCGGGCCGGACACGCTCAAAGAGCTGCGCGCGGCTTATGCGAGCCAGGGCTGGCCTGCGGCCAGCCATGAGTTCACCGACATGCACGACTGGGGCGATATGCTGGTGCAGGCCGGCTTTGCCGAGCCGGTGATGGACATGGAGCGCATCAGCCTGTCGTATTCAGGCGCCGCGCAATTGCGCGCCGAGCTGCGTGAGCTGGGCCGCAACCTGCACCCGGCCCGCTTTGGCGGCCTGCGCGGCCGTCAGTGGCGCGACCAGCTCGACGCCTTGCTGACGGCCAAGCTGGCCAATGCGCAGGAGCAGGGCCGTCTGGTGCTGTCGTTCGAGATCATCTACGGCCATGCCTTCAAGCCCACGCCGCGCATGAAGGTGCAAGGCGAGAGCAGCATCAGCGTGCAGGATATGCAACAGATGCTGCGCCAAGGGCGACCAGGCGGGGCCTGACCGCATCGCTTGCGGCTGCTGGCGCGCAGCGCCCAGGCGGTGCCGCCGCCTTAACACATTCCTGCGCTGTCCAGTGGTGGACAGCAGCTGTTGTCAATCTCCTATGATCCCGGGATTGCATGGGTTGCAATCTTGCGCGGTTACGGCCATGCTCGCTGTAACGACCAAGTGGTACGGGTGCAAGCGGAGATGCGCCCGGCGGTGTCTGCACCACGCGGCTGGATGTTGTCCCCCACATCATTCAGCCTGCCCTATATAACGATGAGAAGATGAGAAGTAAGTGACAACTATGAAAAGTGATTCTCATAAGCTGGCTTCTTGGCTGCTGCTGGTGGCATCCGGCCTCACTTCCGCAGCCCATGCGGTGCAAAGTCTTCCCGGCGGCCCGGCCGTAGGGCAGATGAACCTGGCTCCCCCCGTTACCCGTATTGCCCAGGAGCAACACACGCTGCACTGGATGATGCTCTGGATCTGCACCATCATCTTTGTCGGTGTGTTCGCGGTGATGTTCTATGCGATCTGGAAGCACCGCAAATCCAAGGGGGCCGTGCCTGCCACCTTCCATGAATCGGTCACGGTCGAGGTCACCTGGACCGTGCTGCCTTTCATCATCGTGATCCTGATGGCCCTGCCAGCCACCAAGGTGCTGGTCGCGCAAAAGGACACCACCAATGCCGATCTGACGGTCAAGGTCACCGGCTACCAGTGGAAATGGGGTTACGACTACCTGACCGGCGAAGGCGAAGGCCTGAGCTTTATCTCCACCCTGGACAGTGGCCAGCGTGCGATGTCGAACAGCGGCGATGTCTCCAAGGCGCCCAATGACTACCTGCTGCGCGTCGACAAGCCTCTGGTCGTGCCGGTCGACAAGAAGGTGCGCATCATCACCACCGCTGCCGACGTGATCCATTCCTTCATGGTGCCGGCCTTCGGCATCAAGCAGGATGCGATTCCGGGCTTTGTGCGTGACACCTGGTTCCGTGCCGAAAAGACCGGCGACTACTATGGCCAGTGCGCCGAGCTCTGCGGCAAGGAGCATGCCTACATGCCCATCCATGTGAAGGTGCTGTCGGCCAGTGATTACAGCGCCTGGGTGGCTGAGCAAAAGAAGCTGCTGGCCGCACAGGCTGATGATCCCAACAAGGTCTGGGAGCTGGCCGCATTGGTGGCCCGGGGCGAAAAGGTCTATGCCGCCAACTGCGCCGCCTGCCACCAGGCCAACGGCAAGGGCGCCGGCCCGATCAAGGCGCTCGATGGCAGCCCGGTGGTACTGGGCCCGACGGCCGACATGATGCACACGGTGCTGGAAGGCCGCGCCAACGGGGCCATGCCGTCCTGGAAGCAACTGAGCGATACCGACCTTGCGGCGGTGGTCACCTTCACCAAGAACCACTGGAGCAACAAGACGGGCACGATGGTGCAACCCGCCCAATTTGTCGCTGCACGGGGCGGCACCTTCCCTGAAGGCCGAGGTTCGGCCACGCCAGCCGCTGCTGCTGCACCGGGCGCAGCGCCAGCGGAAGGGGCAGCCTCTGAGGCCCCAGCAGATCCTGCAGCAGCACCAGCAGCACCAGCAGCACCAGCAGCCGCTGAGTCGGCCGCTGCCAATGCTGCAGCAGCCGCAGAAGCGCCCATCTCCCAAGTGCTGTTTGCCAGCGGCAAGAGCGAGCTGGACAGCGCAGCGCAGGAAGCCGTAAAGAAGGCGGCCGCGACCCTGGCCGGCCAGAGCGGCAAGGTAGCGTTGTCCGGTTTTGTCGATGGCACCGGCAATGCTGATCAGAATGCGCTGCTGGCCAAGGAGCGCGCCCAGGCGGTGGCCAAGCTGTTGGTCGCGCAGGGCGTGGCCGAAGCACGCATCGAACTGCGCAAGCCGCAGACCATCACCGCAGGCGAGGGCGCTGACAGCCAGGCGCGCCGTGTCGATATTGTTGCTGCACCCTGAAGCGTGCAAGCCCCAGAAGAGCCATCGGAGTCAAGATTTATGAGCGCTGTTCTCCCCACAGACCCCAGCCATAGCGACCACGGCCACGCCGACCATGCCCATGACGACCACCACCATGGTGCGCCCACGGGATGGCGCCGCTGGGTGTTTGCCACCAACCACAAGGACATCGGCACCCTCTACCTGCTGTTTTCGTTCACGATGCTGATGGTCGGCGGGGTGCTGGCCCTGCTGATCCGTGCCGAACTGTTCCAGCCCGGGCTGCAGCTGGTCAACCCCGAGCTGTTCAACCAGCTGACGACGATGCACGGCCTGATCATGGTGTTCGGCGCCATCATGCCGGCCTTTGTCGGCTTTGCGAACTGGATGCTGCCGCTGCAGATTGGCGCGAGCGACATGGCCTTTGCCCGCATGAACAATTTCAGCTTCTGGCTGATGATCCCGGCCGGCCTGATGCTGGTGGGCTCGTTCTTCATGCCCGGTGGTGCACCCGCTGCGGGCTGGACCTTGTATGCGCCACTGACCCTGCAAATGGGTCCTTCGATGGACACCAGCATTTTTGCGATGCACATCATGGGTGCCTCGTCGATCATGGGCTCGATCAACATCATCGTCACGATCCTGAACATGCGCGCGCCGGGCATGACCTTGATGAAGATGCCGATGTTCGCCTGGACCTGGCTGATCACCGCCTACCTGCTGATCGCCGTGATGCCGGTGCTCGCCGGCGCCATCACGATGACCCTGACCGACCGCCACTTCGGCACCAGCTTCTTCAACCCCGCCGGCGGTGGGGATCCGGTGATGTACCAGCATATCTTCTGGTTCTTCGGCCACCCCGAGGTCTACATCATGATCTTGCCGGCCTTTGGCATCATCAGCCAGATCGTGCCGGCCTTCAGCCGCAAGAAGCTGTTTGGCTATGCCTCGATGGTCTATGCGGTGGCGGCGATTGCGATCCTGTCCTTCATCGTCTGGGCGCACCACATGTTCACCACCGGCATGCCGGTCACCGGCCAGCTGTTCTTCATGTACGCGACGATGCTGATCTCGGTGCCGACGGCGGTGAAGATCTTCAACTGGGTCGCGACGATGTGGCGCGGCTCGATGACCTTCGAGACGCCGATGCTGTTCTCGGTGGGCTTCATCTTCGTGTTCACGATGGGCGGCTTCACCGGCCTGATCCTGTCGATGGCGCCGATCGATATCCAGCTGCAGGACACCTACTATGTGGTGGCGCACTTCCACTATGTGCTGGTGGCGGGCTCGCTGTTCTCGATGTTTGCCGGCTACTACTACTGGGCGCCCAAGTGGACGGGCGTGATGTATTCCGAATCGCGCGGCCGCATCCACTTCTGGGGCTCGCTGATCTTCTTCAACATCACCTTCTTCCCGATGCACTTCCTGGGCCTGGCCGGCATGCCGCGCCGCTATGCCGACTACCCGATGCAGTTCGCCGATTTCAACATGATCGCGTCGATCGGCGCCTTCGGCTTTGGTCTGATGCAGGTGTATTTCTTCGCCTTCGTCGTCTGGCCTGGCATGCGCCACCGTGGCGAGAAGGCCCCGCAAAAGCCCTGGGAAGGTGCCGAAGGTCTGGAGTGGGAGGTGCCATCGCCCGCGCCTTTCCACACCTTTGAGACCCCGCCCAAGCTCGATGCGACCGCCACGAAGGTGATTGGATGATCACGCCGGCGCAGCGCAAGGCCAACCGGCGACTGGCATGGATTCTGGCGTCGATCGCCGTGGCGTTCTTCATCGGATTTCTCGTAAAAATGACGGTGCTCTAGCAGCACGGGGAGCAGCAGGTGAGCAGACATGCAGACAACGCGAAGATGGTGGGCAAGCTGGCCGTGGTCGCCTTTGGCATGTTTGCCTTCGGCTACGCGCTGATCCCGCTGTACAAGCGCATCTGCGAGGTCACCGGCATCAACATCCTGGCGCTGACCGAGCGCGATGTGCCGGGCAACGGCACCGCGGGCAAGAACGTCAAGCTCAACAGCCAGGTCGACGAGAGCCGCACCATCACCGTGGAGTTCGATGCGAATGCGCGCGGCCCCTGGAGCTTCAAGCCGGCGGTGCGCTCGATGCAGGTCCACCCCGGCGCGCTGAGCACGGTGATGTACGAGTTTCGCAACGAGCAGGACCACCGCATGTCGGCCCAGGCGATTCCCAGCTATGCGCCCAAGCAGGCTGCGCCGTATTTCAACAAGCTCGAATGCTTCTGCTTCAACCAGTACACGCTGGAGCCCGGTGAGCGCAAGGAATGGCCAGTGGCCTTTGTGATCGACCCCAAGCTGTCCAAGGACGTGACGACGATCACGCTGTCCTATACCTTCTTTGAGGTCGGTGGCCGTATCCCGGCAGCGCCTGCGTCAACGGCGGTGCTGGTGCCTGCGGTGCAGGGCGCCGGGGCGCAGGCAGGGGCCTCCTGATGGCGAGCGTGCCCGGCCCGCAACCGCCGCGCAAAGGCAATCTCTGGCGCACGGTCAAGGCCGTGGCCTGGTCCTTTTTGGGGGTGCGCAAGGGGGCGGAATGGCAAGAGGATGGCGTGCAGATCACGCCGTTGCAGGTGATCGCCGTGGGTTTGGTGGCGATCTTCCTGTTTGTACTGGGGTTGATGGCCCTGGTGCAGTGGCTGGTTTGATGCCAGTATTGGCATAGCGCAAGAATGAATCAATAAACGATATTTCAGGAGCAGCGATGAGTGCGACTTCCCATGGCACCACACCGTACTACTATGTTCCGGCCGAGTCCCGCCACCCGGTGATGGCGGCCATTGGCCTGGGCTTTGTGATTGCCGGCGCCGGCAACTGGGTCAACGGCCATACCTGGGGCATGTACCTGCTCTTTGCCGGCATTGCCTGGTGGCTGTTTGTGCTGTACCAGTGGTTTGGCGATGCGATCCGTGAAAGCGAGCAGGGCCTCTACAGCCACCGCATCGACCTGTCCTACCGCTGGAGCATGAGCTGGTTCATCTTCTCGGAGGTGATGTTCTTCGGCGCCTTCTTCACGGCGCTGTGGTGGGCACGCTCCCACTCGCTGCCAGCGCTGGGCAGCCTCGACAATGCCCTTCTCTGGCCCGATTTCAAGGCCGTGTGGCCCAGCGTGGAAATGGGCGCGACCGCCTCGCCCGCCGGCATCGTCGAGCCGTTCCAGACCGTGGGACCTTTCTGGTTGCCCACCATCAATACCGCGCTGCTGCTGACCTCGGGCGTCACCCTGACTATTGCCCACCATGCATTGCAGGCCGACCAGCGCAGCAAGTGCATCCGCTTCATGTGGATGACGGTGGTGCTGGGCATCATCTTCCTCTGCGTGCAGGGCTATGAGTATTTCCACCTCTACACCGAGCTGAACCTCAAGCTCAATTCGGGCACCTATGGCTCCACCTTCTACATGCTGACGGGCTTCCACGGCCTGCATGTGTTCATCGGCATGCTGATGCTGCTGGTCATCACCCTGCGGCTGCAGAAGGGCCATTTCACCGCCAAAAAGCATTTTGGCTTTGAGGGCGCGGCCTGGTACTGGCACTTTGTCGATGTGGTCTGGCTGGGCCTCTACATCCTCGTGTACTGGATGTAGCGGAAGGTTGACCGCTGCCGGGGCCTCAAGCCCCCAGCGGTATGCCATGGGGCTGCAGGTAGCCCAGCTTCCAGGCCAGCAGAATGCCGGCAAACACCAGCACCGACAGCGCAATGCGCAAGGTCAGCGCCCAGGCCATGCGCTTGCTGCCGGCGTCGGACTGGTTGCCGCGCAGCATGAAAAGACCGGCCGCAGCCAGGCAGGCCAGGATCACCACAAGGGCGAGTGCGATGAGCAGGTGCATAGGGCTGTCCTCAGGGTTGTCTCGGTGTTCTTGGAATGCGCCGCGTAGCGCCCGGATGGCCTCTCTGGCAGCTGGCGCAGCCCACCCATTGTGCGGCAGTGCCAGACAGCGCGCCATCCGCCCGCACCCCAATAAGGTCACCCTGCGGCATCACGTCCTACGCGGTGCTGGCTGCGACGCACTGCAGCGGGTATAACCAGCGTATGCCCGCGCCTTCTGCCTCCTCCCCCATCCCCGCGACCAGCACGGAGCGCCGGGCGAAGCTGCGTTGGGTGCTGATCACCGCCGCCGCTGCGGCCTCGATGCTGCTGACCGCCTCGCTCGGCTTCTGGCAGTTGCGCCGCGCCGACCAGAAGCTGGCCTACCAGGCCCAGTTGGATGCGCGTGCGGCCCTTCCGGCGCTGGCCGGGGCCAGCCTGCTGCAGCCCATGGGCGAGGCCGAGCGTGCCAGCCTGCTGCACCGCCAAGTGGTGCTGCATGGCGAGTGGCTGCCGCAGTACACGGTCTTCCTGGACAACCGCCAGATGCAGGCGCGCCCCGGCTTTTATGTGCTGACACCGCTGCGCCTGGCCGGCCCGGTAGCGCCAGGCCAGCCGCAGACGGTGCTGGTGCAGCGCGGCTGGGTACCGCGCAACTTTGAAGACCGGCTGGCGCTGCCCGAGGTGCAAACGCCTGCCGGCATGGTGCAGTTGAAGGGGCGGGTGGCGGGCCAGCCGGCGCGGCTTTTCGAGCTGCAGACGTCCGCCGGGAACCCAGGGGTTTCCCGAATCCGGCAGAATCTCGACACCGATGGTTACGCGCAGGAAACCGGCCAGCCCCTGGCAGCACTCACCGTGGTGCAGACCGGGCAGTCCAGTGAAGGCCTGCTGCGCGACTGGCCCGTAGTAGGCAGCGGCGTGGAAAAGCATTATGGTTATGCATTTCAATGGTTTGGTCTGTGTAGCCTGATTGCGATCCTCTATGTCTGGTTCCAAATTGTCCGACGTGTCCTTCGACGCCGCAGCCACCCAGGCCCCGCCGCCCGCTGATGAAGCGCTGCTGGGCCTGACCGTGCATGGCCTGCCGCCTGCCGGGCAGGCGGAAGCCGCCCTGGAGCAGGCCGAGCGCTCGCGCAGCGGCCGCCTCAAGATGTTGCTGGTGCTGCTGGTCTGTGCGGCGCCGGTGATCGCCTCCTACTTCACCTACTACGTGATCCGACCCGAAGGGCGGCGCAATTTTGGCGAGCTGGTCAGCCAGCAGCCGGCGATTCCGGCCGCGCAGGTGAAGACCCTGGACGGCCGGCCGTTTGACCTGCAAAGCCTGAAGGGCCAGTGGCTGCTGCTGAGCGCTTCGGCTGCGGCCTGCGACGAGGTCTGCCAGAACAACCTCTACCTGCAGCGCCAGCTGCGCGAGAGCCTGGGCCGCGAGAAGGACCGGCTGGACTGGGTCTGGCTGGTGACCGATGACGGCGAGCCGCCGCAGGCCCTGCGTGCCGCGCTGGACCAGGCGACGGTGCTGCGCGTCCCCCAGGCCTTGGTGGCCCAGTGGCTGCAGCCGGCGGCCGGCCAGCAGCTGGGCGAACATTTGTATGTGGTGGACCCGCTGGGCCACTGGATGATGCGTTTCCCCGCCCAGCTCAGCCGCTCCGATGCGGCCAAGGCGCGCAAGGATCTGGAGCGTTTGTTGCGCGCGTCGTCGAGTTGGGACCAGGAAGGGCGGTAGTGGATAGCTAGCATGACTTCGCAGGATTTGTATGATTTCGCGCCGCTGGCGCGTGTGTTGCTGACCGGGGCCATCATTGCGCTGGGCCCCATCGTCTGGATCTGGTGGCGCCACCGGGGCGCCACGCCCCTCAAGCGCCTGCAGGTGCTCGCCGTTCTGACTCTGTTTCTGTCCTTCGACCTGGTGATGTTTGGCGCCTTTACGCGGCTGACCGATTCCGGCCTGGGCTGCCCGGACTGGCCGGGCTGCTACGGCAATGCCAGCCCGATTGGCGCGCATGCCGAGATATCGGCCGCGCAAGCGGCCATGCCGACCGGCCCGGTCACCCATGGCAAGGCCTGGGTGGAGATGATCCACCGCTACCTGGCCACCGCCGTGGGCGGCCTGATCATTGTGCTGACCGCCAGTGCCTGGCTGCAGCGCAAACGCGGTGGATCCCAGCCGATCAGCCCCTGGTGGCCGACCGCCACGCTGGTCTGGGTGCTGATCCAGGGGGCCTTTGGCGCGCTCACCGTGACGATGAAGCTGTTCCCCGCCATCGTCACCCTGCATCTGCTGGGCGGCACCGTGCTGCTGATGCTATTAACCGTGCAGGCAACGCGCCACACGCAATTTGCCGATAATCTAGGGTTAGTCCCAGTGCCGCGCCTGTTGCGGGGCCTGGTGGCGGTCACGGCGCTGCTGGTGTTTGCGCAGGTGACCCTGGGTGGCTGGGTCAGTACCAACTATGCGGTGCTGGCCTGCACCAGCTTTCCCATGTGCAATGGCGCCTGGTGGCCGGCGATGAACTTCGACGGGTTCCAGATCTGGCGTCCGCTCGGCTTTCTGGCCGACGGGTCGCACATCAGCTACGAAGCGCTGGTGGCCATCCACTACATGCACCGGCTGTTTGCCTACCTGGTGATTGCCGCCTTGTTGTGGCTGGGCTGGATGCTGCGCACGGTGCCGCTGCTGCGGCAGCAGCGCCGCTGGCTGATCGGCCTGACGCTGCTGCAATTTGCCACGGGACTGTCGAATGTGGTGCTGGACTGGCCGATGCTGGCGGCCGTTCTGCACACCGGGGGCGCTGCCGCCATCATGGTGGTGCTGACCTGGATCTGGTGTACTGCGGGCGCTGAACCTGCCCGCAGTGCTGCGAGCTGATGACGCTGTATGGAACAAAGACTGAGTGCCCCGATGACCGAACTTGCCGCAACGCCAATGCCGAACCGCTTTGCGCAGTTCTATGCCTTGACCAAACCCAAGGTGGTGCAGCTGATTGTGTTTTGCGCACTGATCGGCATGGTGCTGGCCGTGCCCGGTGTGCCCACCGGCGCCGAGCTGCTGCGCATGGCCGTTGCTTGCGCGGGCATCTGGCTGGTGGCGGGGGCCGCCGCCGCCTTCAACTGCCTGGTGGAGCAGAGCATCGATGCGCGCATGAAGCGCACCGCCTGGCGCCCGACGGCGCGCGGTGAGCTGTCCAACCTGCAGACCCTGATGTTTTCTGCAGCGCTGTGCATCGCTGGCTCGGCCATCCTGATCGTCTGGATCAATGCCATCACGATGTGGCTGACCTTTGCCACCTTTGTCGGTTACGCCATCATCTACACCGTGATCCTCAAGCCGCTGACGCCGCAGAACATCGTGATCGGCGGCGCATCGGGCGCCATGCCGCCGGTGCTGGGCTGGGCTGCGATGACCGGCGATGTCTCGCCCCAGGCGTTGCTGCTGTTCCTGATCATCTTCCTGTGGACGCCACCGCACTTCTGGGCGCTGGCGCTGTACCGGGTGGAGGACTACCGCAAGTCCGGCCTGCCGATGCTGCCGGTCACCCATGGGAACTATTACACCCGCGTGCAGGTCTTGCTCTACACCGTGGTCTTGTTCGCCGCCGGCCTGCTGCCCTTCATCATCCAGATGAGCTCCTGGATCTACCTGGTGGCGGCCGTCGTGCTCGGTGCCGGGTTCTTTGGCTATGCCTTTGCACTGTGGCGCAATTACTCCGATGCACTGGCGCGCAAGACTTTCCGTTTTTCACTGGTCTACCTCAGCCTGCTGTTCGTGGCGCTGCTGGTGGACCACTATGTGAGCTGGTAAATCTGCAATGAACAAGCGCAATGCCCTTCGCTGGCTGGCGGGCTCGGCCATGCTGGCCTCGACTGCCGGTTTTCTGACCGCCTGCAAATCCAAGGCCGATTTCAACGCCATCGACCTGACGGGCAGCAAAGAGTATGGCCAGGATTTCTCGATGCCCGACCAGCATGGCCAGCGCCGCAGCATGGCGGACTTCAAGGGCAAGGTCGTGCTGGTGTTCTTTGGCTTTACCCAGTGCCCCGATGTCTGCCCGACCACCTTGGGTGACCTGGCAGCGGTCAAGCAAAAGCTCGGCGCCAAGGGCGACAAGCTGCAGGTGATCTTTGCCTCGGTCGATCCTGCCCGTGATACGCCCGAGATCCTGCAGGCCTACCTGGCCAACTTCGATCCCAGTTTTCTGGCGCTGCGCGGCAGCGACGAGGAAACAGCCAAGATGGCCAAGGACTTCAAGGTCTACTACAAGCGGGTCGAGGGCCAGACCCCGGGCAGCTACACAATGGACCACACCGCGGGCGACTACATCTTCGACCCGGAAGGCCGCCTGCGCCTGTACAGCCGCTACGGCACGCCGGTCGATACCCTGGCCAAAGACATCGAGCAGCTGATCGACGGCGCCTGAGCGCGCAATCGCACAAGCGAGTGGGGCAGTCAGCCCCTTTGAACAGCTTCTTACATCGACCAGATACGCGGCCGCTGCGCCGGCAGGCCCCAGAGGCTGCTGCGCCAGTGGCCCCAGACTGTCTTCCACAGCTGCATGGCAGGCTCCACCACCGGCGCCAGGCCGCGCAGCACCAGCATGTGCTCGTTCGGCGCGGTCACGCCGGCCATCACCTCTGCAGGGGCGGCTTCCAGCAACTGCTGGGTGCTCTCCAGCAGTGCTTCGCGCTGGGCGCGGGCGATCGGCGAGCCGCTGGCGTAGACCAGGCTGCCCATGCAGCGCTGGCCCGCCAGACCGAGCTGGCCGTTGAGCAGCAGCCCATCATCGGCCCGGATGCGGCCACGCTCCAGAAAATGCCCCGGCCAGGCGATGTGCTGGGAGAACACCCCCTGCACAAAGGGCTGGCCCGACAGCGGCAGGCCCAGCGCGGTGATGTCCCAGCTCAGCAGCTCTGCGCCGGGTGCCAGCTCCATCTGCAGCTCATTGGCTGCATCGCAGGCGTTGTAGGCAATGGCCTCCAGCGGCAGCCATTCCAGCCGGGCGCCGGCCTGCAGCCGCAGGCGGGTGCGCTGCAAGGCTGGCTGGCCATTGCTCTTGTAAAAGCGCGTCGCCCCCGGTGTGGTCACCAGCGCATGCGCGCCTGCCGCTACCTCCACCGAGATATCCAGCACATCACCGCCCACCAGGCCACCGGGCGGGTGCACCAGCACGTTGTGGCAAATGCCCGGGCCTTCGGGGTAGAGGCTTTTGAGGATGCGCAGCGGGCCATCGTGGCTGAAATGCACCGAGGTCTTGCCGGCGTGCTGGCGGTACTGCAGCGCCAATTGGGCATGCCAGCTCATGGCTGGCGCTGGTGCGGAGTCGCCGCTGGGCAGCTAAGCCCAGGGGCCGGGATCGGAGGCAAGAAGGGTGCGCAGGACATGCCTGGGCTTTTGCAAGCCACGTGCCAGGAACTGCACTGCGCTGGGGTGCGGGCTGCGCTGAATTGGTGCATCTGCGCCAGGCTTGCATGCTTGTGGTGCAGAGGTTTGGCGATGCAGCACGGAAAGCGTGCATGCGCTGCCGCTGCGGCCCTTGGCATGTGCCTTGCTTTGCAGTCTGTATGGAACTGACACCTCGCGAAAAAGACAAGCTGCTGATCTTTACCGCCGCCTTGCTGGCCGAGCGGCGCCTGGCCCGGGGGCTCAAACTGAACTACCCCGAGGCGGTGGCCCTGATCAGCGCCTTTGTGATGGAAGGTGCGCGCGATGGCCAAACCGTTGCCCAGCTGATGAGCGCCGGCCGCACAGTGTTGACCCGCGCCGATGTGATGGAGGGCATCCCCGAGATGATTGCCGATATCCAGATCGAGGCCACCTTCCCCGATGGCACCAAGCTCGTCACCGTGCACGAGCCCATTGTCTGAACTCCTTCTTTCCCCTGCGCAAGATAGCACCATGAACTTCAAGAAACTCTCTGCCAGTGTGGCGCTTGCCGCTGCCGCCTTGCCCCTGTCTGCACTCGCCCATGTGGGCAGCGATGGCGGCGGCCACCATGGCTTTTTGAGCAGCTTTGGCCATGCCTTTGCCCACCCCTTTACCGGTGCCGACCACATGGCGGCCATGCTGGCCGTGGGTGCCTGGAGTGCGCTGACCGTAACGCCCGCCTGGCGCGCACCGGCTGCCTTTGTGGCCCTGCTGGTGGCCGGCGCACTGGCAGGTTTTGCGGGCCTGTGGGTGCCCGGCGTGGAGCCGATGATTGCCGCATCGGTGCTGGTGCTGGGCCTGCTGGTGGCCGTGCAAAAGCAGATGCCCTGGGTGCTGGCCGCTGCGCTGGCCGGGGTGTTTGCGTTTTTCCATGGTGCGGCCCACGGCTTTGAGCTGGCGGCCGATTCTGCACTGGCATCTGCCGGCGCGCTGGCGGGCATGGCGCTGGGCTCGGCTCTGCTGCATGTTGCCGGCATGGTGCTGGGCAAGGTCTTCATGCAGCGCCACCGCTGGCTGGCCAGGCTGGCGGGCGGCGCCACCGCTGTTCTGGGCGCAGCCATGCTGACCCGCCTGGCCTGACGAGGAGCCGCACGATGATCCCAGGTGAACTGCTGCTGGACGCCGGCGAACATACGCTGAACCCCGGGCGCCGCACCGCCAGCCTGGTGGTGCACAACGCCAGCGACCGGCCCATCCAGGTCGGCTCGCACTACCACTTTGCCGAGACCAATGCCGGTCTGGTGTTTGACCGCCAGGCAGCCCATGGCATGCGCCTGCATATTGCCAGCGGCATGGCGGTGCGCTTTGAGCCCGGCCAGCAGCGCACGGTGGAGCTGGTGGACATTGGCGGTGACCGGAATATCTACGGCTTTCGCGGCCTGGTGCAAGGGGCGCTGGAATGATGCGCAGCACGCAGCCTGCGGGCCTGCGCTCTAAGACAGGATGGTTCTGATGGCAACGATGGACAGACGCGCATACGCGGAAACCTATGGGCCTACGGTGGGTGACCGCCTGCGCCTGGCCGATACCGCGCTGGTCGTGCAGGTGGAGCAGGACTTCACCCTGCGCGCAGGCGGCTACGGTGAAGAAGTGAAGTTTGGCGGTGGCAAGACCATCCGGGACGGCATGGCGCAAAGCCAGCGCAGCAGTGCGCAGGGCGCGATGGACACGGTGCTGACCAATGCGCTGATCATCGACCACTGGGGCATCGTCAAGGCGGACATCGGCCTCAAAGCGGGCCGCATTGCGGCGATCGGCAAGGCAGGCAACCCGGACACGCAGCCAGGGGTGGACATCACCATCGGCCCGGGCACCGAGATCATCAGCTGCGAAGGCATGGTTGTCACCGCTGGCGGCATCGACACGCACATCCACTTCATCGCGCCCCAGCAGATCGAGGAGGCGCTGACCAGCGGGGTGACCACGATGATTGGCGGTGGCACCGGCCCGGCCACCGGCACCTTTGCGACGACCTGCACGCCCGGCGCCTGGAACATGGAGCGCATGCTGCAGGCGGCCGATGCCTTTCCGATGAACCTGGGTTTTCTGGGCAAGGGCAATGCCAGCCTGCCGCTGGCCCTGCATGAGCAGATCAGCGCCGGCGCGATTGGCCTCAAACTGCACGAGGACTGGGGCAGCACGCCCGCCGCGATCGACAACTGCCTGGATGTGGCCGAGCTGACCGACACCCAGGTGGCGATCCATACCGACACGCTCAACGAGAGCGGCTTTGTCGAAGACACGGTGGCCGCCTTCAAGGGCCGCACCATCCACACCTTCCACACCGAAGGCGCAGGCGGCGGCCATGCGCCCGATATCCTGAAAGTGGTGGGCGAGAGCAATGTGCTGCCCAGCTCCACCAACCCGACGCGGCCCTACACGATCAACACCTTGGACGAGCATGTGGACATGCTGATGGTCTGCCACCATCTGGATGCCGGCATTGCCGAGGACCTGGCCTTTGCCGAAAGCCGCATCCGCAAGGAAACCATTGCGGCCGAGGATATCCTGCACGACATCGGCGCGATCAGCATGTTCAGCTCCGACAGCCAGGCCATGGGCCGGGTGGGCGAGGTCATTTTGCGCACCTGGCAGACGGCGCACAAGATGAAGCTGCAGCGCGGCGCGCTGCCGGGCGACAGCGACCGGCATGACAACTTTCGCATCAAGCGCTACATCGCCAAGTACACCATCAACCCGGCCATTGCCCACGGCATCAGCCATGAGGTGGGCAGCCTGGAAGTAGGCAAGTGGGCCGATATCGTGATCTGGAAGCCGGCCTTTTTTGGCGTCAAGCCCAGCTGCATCCTCAAGGGCGGCTTTATTGCGATGGCGGCCATGGGAGACCCCAATGCCTCGATCCCGACGCCGCAGCCGGTGCACTACCGCCCCATGTTTGGCGCCTTTGGCGGGGCGATGGCCAAGACCTCGCTGACCTTCGTCTCGCAAGCCGGCCTGGCCGCCGGCATCGGCCAGCGCTTTGGGCTGGCCAAGACCTTGTCGGCCGTCAAGGGTATACGCGGCCTGCAAAAGCAGCACATGGTGCACAACGACCTGGCGCCGCACATGGAGGTGGATGCCCAGACCTATGCGGTGCGTGCCGATGGCCAGCTGCTGACCTGCGAGCCGGCCAGCAGCCTGCCGATGGCCCAGCGTTATTTTCTGTTTTGAAGCGGTAGAGACCCATGGCAAGCCCATTGATTTTCAAGCGCGACCCGGTGACCGACCCGCGCGTGCTGGCGTTTTTGGAAGAGCACCTGAGCGATATGCGCCGCATCTCGCCGCCTGAGAGCGTGCATGCGCTGGACCCGGAGCAGCTGCGTTCGCCCGGGATGTACCTCTGGACCGCCTGGACGGCCGGGCAAGAGCCCCAGGCGCTGGTCGCCACCTGCGCGCTCAAGACCCTGGATGCCGGCCATCTGGAGCTCAAATCGATGCGGGTGGGCGCCGAGCAGCGCGGCTCGGGCGCAGCCCAGCAGGTGCTGGACCATGTACTGGCCCAAGCCCGGGCGATGGGGGCTGCACGCATCAGCCTGGAGACGGGTACCGAGGCCTTTTTTGCGCCGGCGCGCCGCTTCTACGCGCGCAATGGCTTTGCCCACTGCGCACCGTTTGGCAGCTACCAGCCCGATCCGAACAGCTGCTTCATGCGCCTGGAGCTGCCATGACGGCGCAAGCGATGCTGCAGGTCTCCAAATGTCTGCCCGGCGGCCAAGGCCTGGCACCGGCCCTGCGTAAGCGCGCGAGCTTTGTCGAACTGGACTGGGATGTGCGCCAGAAGTCGCGCTTCTCGGCCACCGACAGCAGCGGCCGCGCGCTGGCGATTTTTCTGCCACGCGGCCAGGCCGTGCGCGGTGGTGATGTGCTGGTCGCCGAAGACGGCTCGGTGGTCCTCGTGCAGGCCGCGCCGCAAAAAGTGCTGCACATCAGCGCCTGCGCGCAGCATGGCTCGGCGTTTGACCTGATGCGTGCCGCCTACCACCTGGGCAACCGCCATGTGCCGATCGAGCTGCAGCCCGACCACCTCAAGATCGAGCCCGACCATGTGCTGGCCGACATGCTGCGCAGCATGCACATGACCGTCGTAGAGGCGGAGCTGCCCTTTGAGCCCGAAGGTGGCGCCTATGGCGGGCATGTCACCAACGATGGCCACAGCCACCATGGACATGGCCACGGGCACAGCCATGACCACCCCCATGACCACGGGCATGGCCATGCCCATCCGCACCACCACAGATGAGCATGCAGCCCCTCAGCCTCTCGCCCGCCAGTTTTTTGCAGCTGATGTGGCTGGCCTCGCCGGCTTTGCCGATAGGCGGATTCTCGTATTCCGAAGGGCTGGAGGCGGGCGTGAATGCGGCGCTGGTAGGCAACGAGGAGCAGGCCGCAGACTGGATTGACCAGCAGCTGCAGCTGAGCCAGGCACGGGGCGATATGGCGGTGCTGGCCCAGGCGATGCAGGCTTGGCAGCGCGATGAGCGCGCGCGCATTGTTGCCCTCAATGCCTGGGTGCTGCAGACGCGCGAGAGCAGTGAGCTTCGCCTGCAGACCGAGCAGATGGGCCGCTCGCTGGTGGCCTGGCTGCAGAACCGCTATGCCGATGATGCCCAGGCCTTGGCGCTGGTGCACTGGCTGGCGGCCGAGGATGCGAGCTACCCGCTGGCCTTTGCGTTGGCCGCGCATTTGGCGGGCGCAGGCGCGCGCGATGCGCTGCTGGCCTATGCCTTTGGCTGGGCCGAGAACATGGTGCAGGCGGCCATCAAATCGGTACCGCTGGGGCAGAGTGCCGGCCAGCGCATTCTGGCGCGGCTGGCGCAGGCGATACCGGGCGCGGCCGACTATGCGCTGGCGCTGGGCGATGACCAGCGCCAGGCTTTTTCTCCGATGCTGGCCATTCTCTCGGCCCGGCATGAACACCAATATTCACGGCTTTTTCGATCATGAGCACTGCACTGCACCACATTCCCCACCGCAGCAAAAAACTGCCTCCGCTGCGCGTCGGCATCGGCGGGCCCGTGGGCTCGGGCAAGACCACCATCCTCGAGATGCTGTGCAAGGCCATGCGCGACAAATGGGACCTGATCGCCATCACCAACGACATCTACACCAAGGAAGACCAGCGCCTGCTGACCGTCAGCGGCGCGCTGCCGGCCGAGCGCATCATGGGGGTGGAGACGGGCGGCTGCCCGCACACGGCGATCCGCGAGGATGCGTCGATCAACCTCGAAGCGATTGACCGCATGCTGGGCCAGTTTCCCGATGCCGACATCGTCTTTATCGAATCGGGCGGGGACAACCTGGCTGCGACCTTCAGCCCCGAGCTGTCGGACCTGACGATCTATGTGATCGATGTGGCGGCCGGCGAGAAGATCCCGCGCAAGGGCGGTCCCGGCATCACCAAGAGCGATCTGTTTGTGATCAACAAGACCGATCTGGCGCCCTATGTCGGTGCCAATCTGGATGTCATGCGCAGCGACACCGAGCGCATGCGCAGCGGCCCCAAGGGCACCAAGCCCTTTGTGATGACCAACCTGAAGACGCTGGATGGTCTGGACGAGGTGGTCGCTTTTATCGAAAAGAAGGGTCTGCTGCTGGGCTGAGCCCCTGGCTTGGGCGTTTGCAGCTTAGCCCGGGGGCGTGTTCAAGCTGAATGCCGTATCGGGGTGCTCGCGGCCCTGCTGCGCAATCCATTCCAGCCAGTCCTGCGCGGTGATCTGCGTGCGTCCGTGCAGGGCGGGGGGCAGGGCCTCGTACACCAGCATCTCCAGCGGCTGCTGGCCGCCGCTGACCAACTCCACATCCAGGGTCAGCACGCGCTTGGTGTACTCGCCAATATCGACAGGCCAGATGCCTTCTATGCGGTCCATCGCCTGCTCCAGCGCATCGCTCAACGGGTAGACCTCAGCCAGCACCAGGCCGCTGCCCTGCAGTTGCAAACCGGGGTACCAGCCCAGGTCATACAAGGTGCCGGTCAGCAGGGTGCGGCCCACGCAGGCAAGCTGGTCGGCCAGGCGGGTGATGTCGTTGACGCCGCCGGCGCGCAAGGTGCCATAGACGGCGACATGGCCGGCGCCGCAAGGGCTCCAGCGTGCGGGGATGGGGTGTTCGGGGGGCGGCGTCTGCATCGGAAGGTGGTGGAGGACGGTGGCTCAGCTGGGTTGGGGGGAACGGCCGGCGGCCTGCCGGGTCTTGGCGATTTCGCGGCTGGGCAGCGGGGTCTCACCGGTGGCCATGCGCATCAGCAGGCAGTGCAGCATCTCGGTGGACAGGCCATGGAGCACCAAACGGTGGCCGGCGCGCAGGGTGGACAGCGGCACCAGCGGGTGCTTGTTGTTGAGCATCACCAAATGCTCGGGCGAGGACAGGATCTTGGCCGCATAGATGGCGACGGTCTCGTCGAGCTGCAGCGAATTGCTGGCGCGCCAGAAATCGTTGTCGGTCAGCAGCAGCTGGTAGACCGGCGTGTAGATCTCGATGGCGCTTTGCAGATCGAGAATGTTCAACCGCCCCTGCGGCATCGCCGCCAGCTCCAGCGGCGGATCGCAGAGCATGCCAAAGTTGGGCTCGGCGACAGGGCCCATGTGCTGGCCATGGGTGCGCAAGCTGGTGTTGAGCCGGATGACAAAGTTGAACAGGTTCAGGTCGTGCTTGAGGAACAGCTCGTCCTTGATATCGTCGATCTCCATCGGTGCCAGTGGCTGTGTGGGCACGGGCGTGGGGGCATTGGCGCCGATAAAGCTCAGGATCTGCGAGCCCAGGTGGAAGTGGCGCATGATCAGCCAGTTCGCCTCGGGCGAGACAAAGCGGTTCATGCTGAAGGCCAGGGTGCGGTGCAGCAGCTTGGAATGCGCCCAGCGCTTGGGCAGCAGCACCTTCAGGATCTGGATCAGGATGATGCTCAGCCGTGCAACCGGCCGGATAAAGGGCAGCAGAAACTGGCGCGAGCGGCTGCTCGAATCCTTGAGCCAGGCTGCCTTGACATGGTCGGGCAGCGGCGTGCTGTCGTCCAGGTAGAGCGCCAGCCAAGGGTTGGGATCGCGCTCGTCGTGGGGAATGTCGCGGAAGTCGGTCATCGTGCGGGCTCCGGGGCCGTGGCATCCAGAATGTGCCGGAACTGCATCAGGTAAAGCGCAGCAGTATGGCGTGCGGTGGCGGCAATCGCCGCAGCGGCAGTGCCGGTCGCGTCCAGCGCCATCACCATCTGCACGGCCATCAGCCAGCGCTCCAGGTGGTCTTCGTCATTGGCGCCGTGGTATTCCAGAAAACGGAAGCAGTCCGGTCCCAGTGCCAGGTGCTGGCGCAGTAGCGGCAGCAGGCTGGGAACGATGCGCTGGCCCGTGCCTTCAATAATGTAGATGGCACCCAGGAGCCCAATCGGGTTGGGGGTGGCCGCCAGGCTGTGCAGGTAGCTGTTGAGCGCCTCGCCGCCGGGGTTGCGGCGCAGCTGCTGGATGTCGGTTTGCGCGCCGCCGGCGTTGAGATAGTCCTGGTGCAGAATCTTGAAATCGTTCTGCTCCTCGCTGGCATGCACGCCCATCAGCGCGGCCAGCTCGGCATAGGCGCCTGTGAGCGAGGCCACGCCTTCGCGCATCCACAGGCTGCCTTCGCGCACCTGGGGCACCCACTGACTCATCCAGCGCACATAGTCGGCCTGCTGGATCTGGCCGCTGTGGATGCGGTGCACCAGCGGAGTGCGCCAGACCTGGGAGCGGTAGTCATGCCAGATGCTGGCCAGCTCGGTCAGCAGGGGTGCCAGGCCTGCCGGGGCGGCGGCCGGGTCATGGGGTGGGGCGATCAGCGCGCTTTGTGCAGCGGCGGCGGCGGGGGTGGCCCGCTGGGCAGGCATGCTGGCACGGGCTGCTGCCGGGCTGGCGGGCGTGTGGTTCTCCACCTCCAGCAGCATATAGCCAGCGGTAAAGCGGCCGGACTCGGGCACAAAGCAGAGCATCGTGTCGCCGGGTTTCAGGCGCGCGTGCTGGGTCTGCAGGTACTCGGCGATCATCACAAAAATGGAGGCCGCACCGGTGTTGCCGCGCCAGGCCAGGTTGCTCCACCAGCGCTCGCGCGGGATCGACAGCTGGGCCTTGTTCAGCAGCTCATCGACGACGGGGATGAATTTCTCCGACGAGTAATGGCACAGAAAGTGGTCGATGCCGCGCTCGGGCAGCCAGCCTTGGTGGGCGATGCGGGCGTACTCGTGGATGCAGACATCAAAGAGGTGGGGCAGCAGGCGGATGTCCTGGCGCAGCGACAGCGCGCCCGCGGCCTCGGCGTCGGCCCAGGACGGGAAATCCAGGTGGCTGCGCTGGCGGTCATGCGTCAGGCCCAATTGCATGCACACGGGGTAGTCGCCGGCAAAGCTGCGCTGGTGTGTCCAGCGCAGCTTCAGGCGCAGGTCGGGGCGCTGGGGCAGCGCGGCGCCCTGGCCCAACAGCACGGCGCCGGCGCCATCGCTCAGCATCCAGCGCAAAAAGTGCGCATCAAAATCGGTGTTGTAGTCCTGGCCCGCGTAGCGCGAACGCTTGAAGAGCCGGGACGGCATCTCGCTGGCCACCGCCAGCGCATGGCCATGCGTGCCATGCTCCACCGCCAGCGCCGCGCTTTGCAGCGCGCCGACGCTGGCCGCGCAGACGCCATGCACGCTGAGCAGTTCCATCGGCGGGGCGGCCATCTCGCCCTGGATCATGCTGGCAAAGCCGGGCATCAGCGCATCGCCACCCGATGAACCGCTGGCCAGAAAGCCGATGTCCGCCAGCGGCCTTGCGGCTTGCGCCAATGCTGCTTCAATAGCGCCCTTGGCCATTTGCGCATTGCTGTAGGTGGTGCTGCCATCGGGCGCAATCGCATAGTGGCGCTGCTGGATGCCGTTTTCCGCGAGAATGCGGCGCTTGATGCGTTCGGACAGCCGGTTGAGCGGAGCCACATAGGCATCCATGCCGTCATTGGCGACGGGGGCACCGGGCATGAAGTGACCGGCGGATTCGATATAGACCTGCGAGTATGCGACTGGCATAGATGACTACTTTTTCTCCATAGGCGGCATCAGCGACCGGCTGCGGGCCGATCGGCGCACCAACCCTCCTACAAAGACCCGCGCCATATACGGCAACAGGCCTGCCTCATTGAGCACCGGGTGGACCCGGTGTCGGTATTCATCGGCATGCAGGCGGGTCAACGCCGACCAGTGTGCATGCGGGCATTCATGGTGGGCGGTGTGCAGGCCAATATTAAAGAGCAACGGGTTGACCATGCCCTCAAAATTGCGTGCGTAGTTCAGCATGCCACTGCCGGTATCGTTTTCCGGCTTGGGGGGCTTGCGGCCATCGGCATGGGCATGTTGCAGGTAGTTGGTGGCCAGCAGCCAGTGCAGGCCATGGAGCTGCGGCACGATGACGAAGAGCAGCGCCTTTTTCCAGTCCAGCGCCAGCAGAGCCGCCCAGCTGCCCAGCCACAGCGCGTACTGGCCCATGCAGTAGCGAAATGCGCCCGGATGCCGTTGGCGCAGGCCACGGAGCCAGCGGATGAACAGCGGGTACAGCACCCAGGCCGCCTGCAGCGGATGGACCAGGTAACCCCAGAGGTGGTTGGTGTCGCCCCCAAAGCGGTAGGTGCGGGCGATGTCCTGCTCGCCATGTTTGTAGCGGTGGTGGTTGCCGACATGGGCGGGCCAGAACACAAAGGTGGGGTGGCCCTGCAGCAGGGTCAGCGCATAGTCGGTGGCACGGTTGGGCCAGCGGCTGTGTGGGCCCGTCCACATGCGCAGATGGGTGTGGTTGTGGTGGATGACGCCGATGCCCAGAGTCAGAAACAGCGCGACCAGGTAGAGCCACCAGACGAGACCATGCTGCCACTGCCAGGCGGCGATCAGCGGCAGCGCCAGCATGTAGAGCAGCGATTGCCAGTCACGCCAATGGCGCAGCCGGGGCAGCTTGCGGGAGGCGGTGGCGGGCTGGGGCAGGCTCTCGTCGCGGGTCATGCGGACCGGTTCAAGCAGCGGGACGGCCTGGGGCCGGGCGTGGCGGCAGCGGGTCGGCTTCGCTGCGCATCAGCCGGTCCATGAAGGCCAGCGCAAAGCCATAGTTGCCGGCAGGCCGGGCATGGTGCAGGTGGTGCCGGCGGCTGGCAGCGAGCGGGTGGCGGGGCCCCACACGTGGGAAGAAGTCGTAATTGGCATGGCCCACTGCGTTGAGGAAGATGCTGAACACCGGCACCGAAGCGAGTGACCAGAACGCAAAGTCATGCAGCACCATCGGCAGCAGGATCACATTGCCCAGCATCATCGCCTCGATCGGGTGGAAGCTGTAGGTCGACCACGGCGTGACGACGACCGAGCGGTGGTGGTCGCCATGGAAGCGCTTGAACCAGCGCGTGTGCAGCAGGCGGTGGTTGATCCAGAAGTGCACATCGTTCCAGATCAGCAGCACCCAGATCTCGATGGCGATCTGCCAGCCGCTGGGGGCGATGGCGAAATGCGCCCAGCCCAGCTGTACAAAGCCCCAGGGCACGACCATGCCCAGGCCAAACACCAGGATGGAATGAAAGGATTGGCGCCATTCGCGCCGCAGCTGGTCGGGCTTGAGCGGCCGGGTATCGAGCACCCGGCCAATGCCACGCTTTTGCAGAAAGCGGGTGAGCGCCGTCATGCCCAGTCCTCCGATCAGGTACAGCGCGCTGAAGAACACGAGGCCCCAGGCCATCACCTGCCAGGCGCTGAGATCGGAGAAGACTTGGGCGGCCGTCATTGCGCGCGGATGTTCTGCTCTTTGATGATGGCGCCCAGCGCCTTCACATCGGCATCAATGCGGTTCTTCAGGCCTTCGGGGGAGCTGCCGACCGCCTGCCAGCCCTGCAGCGCCAGCTTCTGGCGCATGTCGGGGCTGCGCACGATCTCGCCCACGGCAGCGGCCAACTTGTCGACATGGGCCTTGGGCATGGCCTTGGGCGCTGCCACGGCGTTCCAGATTTCCATGTCGTAGTTGCCAATGCCCAGCTCCTTGAGGCTGGGCAGGCCGGGGGCCAGCGGGCTGCGCGCGGCAGAGGTCACGCCAATGCCGCGCAGCTTGCCGGCCTGGATCTGGTTCATCGCCAGCGCCGGGGGCAGCATCGACAGCTGCAGGTCGCCGCCCTGGATGCCATTGAACACCTGGGGGTAGCCAGGGTAGGGGATGTGCTCGGGCTTGATCTTCGCGCGGCTTTTGAGCAGCTCCATGCCCAGGTGGCCAATGGTGCCTACGCCGGGCGAGCCATAGCTCCAGCTGCTGCCCGCCTGGGTGGCGGCGTCGAAGAAGGCCTTGCCCTCGGGCGCCTTGGCCGGCGCCACCAGCACCAGCGGTGCCACGCCAATCAGGCCTACAGGCTGCAGATCGGTCAGCGGGTCATAGCGGATCGACGGATTGAGCAGCTTGGCAATCGTCATATTGCCGTTGATCATCACGCTGAAGGTGTAGCCGTCGGTCGCGCGCGCCACATATTCGGCGGCGATATTGCCACCGGCCCCGACCTTGTTCTCGACGATGATCGGTTGGCCCAGCGCTTTTTCCAGCGGCTCGGCCAGCGCGCGGGCAGTCAGGTCAGGCGACGACCCGGCTGGAAAGCCGACGATCAGATGCAGGGGCTTGCTCGGCCAGTTGTCCGCTGCCAGCGCGCCGGTGCTGGCCCATAGGGCGGCGAGGGTGGCCACCATCAGACGGCGAGGTAATTTAAATGTCATAAGAGTTCCAGTTTCGCATGAACCGTGGCGGCAGGCACTTTATACATTCACCAAGTCGCATGCAAGCAAAAAAAAACGCACAGACCGACAGGTCTGTGCGTTAATTATTGTATTTAATACCCTCTGGATATCAATATGTCCTTTGGGATATTCTTTGCCTATTTAGGCATACTCTGCCAATGCCTTGCGCATTTTCTTCATGGCTGCCGATTCGATCTGGCGAATCCGCTCGGCGCTGACACCATAAACCGCAGCCAGGTCGTGCAAGGTCATGCCGCCCGAGCCATCGTCGTTCACCTTGAGCCAGCGCTCTTCCACAATGTGGCGGCTGCGCTCGTCCAGGGTGGCCAGGGCCTCCTGGATACCATCGGTAGCCAGATAATCGCGCTGGCGCGATTCGATCATCGCGGTCGGCTCATGCGATGCATCAGCCAGATAGGCGATGGGGCCGTAGGCTTGCTCGCCGTCATCGGAAGGGCTGGGGTCGAGCAGCACATCACCGCCCGACAGGCGGGTTTCCATCTCGATCACATCTTCGCGCTTGACATTCAGATGCGCGGCCATCGCATCGATTTCGCTCTCGGAGAGCGTCTCGCGCTGCATGGCACCGTCTTCCATGCCAGCTTCCGCCTTGAAGCCCTGCTTCATCGAGCGCAGATTGAAGAACAGCTTGCGCTGGCTCTTGGTGGTTGCCACCTTGACCATGCGCCAGTTCTTCAGGATGTATTCGTGGATCTCGGCCTTGATCCAGTGCATCGCGTAGCTGACCAGGCGCACGCCCTGATCGGGGTCAAAGCGCTTGACGGCCTTCATCAGGCCGACATTGCCTTCCTGGATCAGATCGCCGTGCGGCAAGCCGTAGCCCATGTACTGGCGGGCAATGGATACCACTAGGCGCAGGTGCGAGAGCACCAGGCGGCCTGCGGCCTCGACATCGCCGTTTTCCTTGAGTTTCTTCGCATAGCCCAGCTCTTCCTCGGGGGTCAGCATGGGGATACGGTTGACCGCAGTGATGTATGCGTCCAGATTGCCCAGGGGTGGTACCAACGACCATGGGTTTGCAGGAGCCAGTGCGGTAGAGGGGATGGCGGCTCCAGAATGAGTTGTCACGCTAGAAGTCCTTTCGTCTATGCGATACATAGTAACACCGGTAGGAGTCCCTAGATGCTGTGGGAGTTCCCATGCTGCAGTGCAGTATGCGGGGGGTTAAGTTTCAGCTAAGCAACGCTGAAAACGGCGCCGGTGAAGGAGACATTGCTCCTTTTTTTGAGCATCTTCAAGTTTCTTTACGGCGGCAGCCGCAGTGGGCGGGGTGCTGTCTGACACCCGTATGCGCTTTCAGGACGGTTGGAGTGTCCAGGTTGTGGATAAGTTCCAAGGAATGGCCGAAGAATCGGCTGGCATTGCTGCGCGCCACCACGCTGGATGGCAGCCGTAGAGCGGCTAATATGTGATGAAAGTCATGGAGTTGAAAATGGACAGGTTGGCAATGAACCCCCGCCCCGACGGCAACTACCTGGTGGCCTGGGCCAGTACCACGGTAGACAGCGAAACGGCTGCGCATGCGTTGGCACGGGAAGGGGTCCATGCCCGGCTCGCCGCTTGCGCGCAGGTCGAGAAAATCCATTCGCACTACTGGTGGGACGGTCAGTTGCAGCAGGGCGATGAATGGCGGATCACCTGGAAGACCACGCCCCGCAGCCTGCCGGCGCTGCAACGCTTGCTGGTGCCCCTGCATCCCTATGCACTGCCGCAATGGCTGTGGGGGGATGGCCCTGCCAGCCCCGCCTATGCAGCCTGGGTGGCGGCCGAGGTGGGAACCCCGGTGCAGGCCTGAGGGCCAGAACCGAGGCCTTGCCGTGGCGCCTTAAACGGTGACCACGTCCAACCCCTGCGCGCTCAGCGCTGCCAAGGCCGGCGCATTGGCCGCATGGACATTGGTGACCAGCGTCTGCTGGGCAGGAGGGCGGGTTACGGCGTAGCGGCTGCGCAGCCCTATCTTGCTGTAGTCGGCCAGCACGAGCAGCGAGGAAGACTGCTCTGCCATCGCGGTGGCCAGACTGGCTTCCTGCTCATTGCCGAAGGTCACGCCATCGTGCGCGTTGATGCCCACGGGCGAGATGAGGGTGACATCGGCGCGGTAGCGGCGGATCTCGTTGAGGGTGACCGGTCCATAGGTACAAGGAATTTCCGGGTTGGTATCGCCGCCCAGCAGCACCACGCGCATGCCCTGGGCTGTGTCTGACGGGGCCTGGGTGCCTGCCAGCTTCAGGGCGACGGTGATGGAGTTGGTGACCACGACCAGCCGGCTGATCAGCCGGAGCTCTTCGGCGAGGATGGCGGTGGTGGTGCCCGCATCGATAAACACCATCTGGCCCGGCTGCAGGCGCTTGACCGCCGCCTTCGCAATCGCGCGCTTTTCTGCCACGCGCAACGCCTGGCGCTGCACAAACGGGGGCTCGTCCTGTGTGACGCGGGCAACGCCGCCATGCACGCGCCGCACCAGGCCCATGGACTCGAGCGCCAGCAAGTCCTGGCGCACCGTTTCGCGCGAGACCTGCATGTCCTGAATGAGTCTTTCGGTGCTGAGCCGGTCGATCGAGGCGAGCAGCGATTGGATGCGGACGAAGCGGTCTTCTTGCAGCATGGATGCGTTTCCTTCGGGGGCAGGCTGCTCGGGCAGCCCGCGCTATTGTGCAACACCGGCCCCGGCAGATACGTGCTGGGGCCGGTGGTCCGTTCAGCGGTGGCGCCTTGCGGCCACAGCCATTGCGATCAACAGCAGTGATGCCAGCAGCAATGCCAGAGGCTGGTTGGCGGGCACCGGCTGGGCGGCCGGCACCGGGGGCACCACGATGTCGGCGGGCACCGCGACCAGCACCGGATCGACGATGGCGCCGTTGACCACCCCGTCTTCGTCCAGTGGGCCACCGTCGGTCACGGTGTAGCGGACGGCGCCCCCTGCAATGCTGGCGCCGGTGATCTCGCTGACCGTCCGCTGGCCGTTGCTCGCGGTATGCACCTTCATGACCCGGCTGTTGGCGGGCAGGCCGGCGGGCAGCTCCAGGCGGACCTGGGCGCTGAAGCCTGCATGGTCGCATCCCGAGAGCGTGAAGGACAGCAGGCCGCTAGCAGCTTGCAGGCCGGCGGGCAGCAGACCGGCGGGCACGGCGCTGACGCTGGCGTTGGATTGGTCGCAGCGGGTGGCGGCCTGGATGTTCAGGTTCATCGCGGGCAGGTTGCCGCCAGGGCTGGGCAGGCCGGTGTCGATCAGGTCCTGCGCGGGAGGCTCGGGCTCAGGCGCGGGGTTGCCCAGCTCGAAAGAGCCGGTCGCGCTCCAGCCGGACCAGTTCAGATGGGTATCGCGCACGCGGACCCGCCAGTACCAGCGTTCATCCTGGCCCAGCTGCAGCACCTGCGCTGGCTGGCCCTGGAAGGGGTCCCAGGCCGAGCCCTTGCTGCCACCGGCCTGCAGCAGCTGCGCATAGCACTGGCGGCCGCCCTGGCGCTCGGCACCGCTGTCACCGTCTTCGTCCCACTTGTAGCCGCAGCTCCAGCGGTCACGCAGGCTGTTGCCGCCTGCAATGATGGCGCTCGTCAGCTTGCCGCGCGCGGTGTTGGCCGCCACATTCGGGTAGAGGCGCTGGGGGTTGGCCAGCAGCTGGCCCAGCGGCAGGGTGGTGATGTCGGCATCCTTTTGCGTATTGGTGCGCACGCCGTTCAGGTAGGTCCAGTTTTCGCTGCGGGTGTCATTGCCCCAGACGTCGTAGACCGGCTGGCCGGCGGCAAATTGCGGGTCCTTGGAGACCTGCCACTGCGCTTCGTAGAGCGCTGGCCCGGCCACTGGGCGGTAGGCCAGCTGCAGACGGGCCGGATCGACCTTGCCCAGCTTGGCCTGGACCAGCTCCGGCTTGAGCGACCAGGCCTGGCTGGTGATGGCGATGCTGTCGTCCGGCGTGCTGCTGGTGGTGGCGGCGCCCAGGTCGTAGCGCTTCCAGGTCAGGGCCGGGGTGGCGCTGCCAAAGCTGGCTTCCAGGGTGCCATAGCCAAAGCTGAGTTTGGTGTTGGCGATGACGTCCAGATCGCTGTCATCGCTTTGCTTGGCGCCTTCGAGCGCGCCACTGCCAGAGGCCACGTTCAGCCAGAGATGGCGGCTGTTCATCGAATTGCCGCGCTCATAGAAGTGCACATGGCCGTTCAGGTTGGCCGTGATGGCCCCGGTCGTGCGGCCATAGTCTTCCATCTGCGCAATGAAATCGCAGGTGGCCATTACCTCGCCCTGGCGCCATTTTTCGCTCAGGCAGGGGTGGTGGTTGAGCAGCACCATATAGGGCTTCTTGTCCACACGGGTCTGGGCCATCAGGCCGGTGAACCAGTTCAGGTGCTCCTGCATGTAGTCGGCGCGGAAGAGCCCGCGGCCGTTGTCATAGCTGCTCCATCCCCCGGTGTTGTGCATGGCCGAGGCGGGGTTGAAGTCGCTGCCGACAATGCGCATGCCCAGGTAGTCCAGCTGGTACCAGTGCAGCGGGTGCTTCTCCGAGCCATTGGCAGGCATGCGGTTGAAGTACTTGCGGTAGGTCTTGGCCCAGCTTTTTTCAGCGCCAGCGCTGGCTTGTTCTCCACCAAAATATTCGTGGTTGCCTGGCGCGGGAATCAGCGGCACGTAAGCGGTGATGGCGGCCAGCGGTCCGAAGAACTGGTCCTTCCAGTTGCTGCGTGTGCCGCCCGATCCGACCAGGTCACCCGGCACCATGAAGCCGGCCAGGTTCTGCGCGCATTGGGCGGCCACGCCTGCGCAGTCGTTGTTGATGATGCCCTGGGTGATGTTCTTGAGGCGGTTGGCCAGGCCATCCTGGGTGTCCGAGACCACGGCGAACTTGGCGCTGGCGACGCCATCGCCTTCGCGTGGCCAGGTCTTGAACTGGAAAGGGCCTGCCAGCTTGGGTGCTGCGCTGGTACCTGTCACCACCGCGTACTCATAGAGTGTGTTGGACTGCAGACCGGTGATGTCGGCAAAGAAGATGCTGCTGTCGGCAAAGTCGCCGACCGGGTTCTTGGCGGGCAGCAAGGTGTAAGGCCCCGTGCTGCCGGCCAGCCGCCACCAGATAGTGGGGGCGGATTCGCTGGTCTCGAGCATCACGGCCATGTGGTCGGGGCCGGGGTTTTGCAACGTGGGGCCGACGGTCAGTGCCGGTGCCGTGGCCGTGCTGGGCAGCTTGGCAGGATCAAAGGGCTTGGGCGGCTCGCTGCTGGTGCGGGTCAGCACCACATCATCGAGGCCCCAGTACCAATTGTTGTCGGTGTTCAGGTAGCTGAAGCGCAGGCTGACACTCTTGGCACCGGCCGGGACGCTGAAGGCCAGGCTCTCGGCCTGGTTCAGCCGCGAGGCGTTGGTCTCATTCAACAGGGTCTGGACGCTGCTGTCATCAAAGACCGCCTCGACCTTGATGCTCTCCTTCTTCGTCGAGCCCATCTGGAAATGGTTGAGAAAGGCCAGCGTGTAGCTGCCGCCGCCCTGGACCGCAATGCCGGGGCTCTCCATCACGGTGCTGAAGTACTGACCGCTGGTGGGCCGCAGGCCATCCGATTCGGCCACGGCGATCTTGCCGCTGGCCTTGGTCCACTTGGCACGCTCACCGCCCGAGACCTGGGTGGTCCAGTAGCTGGGCGTGACGAACTTCCAGCCCAGCCAGGGCAGTTTGGCCGCGGTCGAGCGGCCGCTGGTGGCCACTGTCTCGGCATTCTCCAGTCGCAGCGTCCAGCCGGCGGGCGCTGCTGTGCCCAGGCCGGCAGGCGCATCGGCGCCCGCTGCATCAAAGTTCTCGCTGAACACCACCGTCTGGGCCAGCGCCAACCCGCTGATGGCCCAGAGCCCGGCGGCACACAGCTGCCGCACGCTTGCTATTTTCATGAAACCTCCTGCCTTCAAGGCCGATGTGGTGAAAGCATGTCTTCACCAGGAAGTGCAAAAAATAACAAGATTGCATGAAACTACAATGACTCAGCCCAGAAAAAGCCCCGCTGGGCAGAGCGGGGCTGCACGGGGGAGGGCCGGTGTGGCGATCAGGCCAGCAGGGCCTGCGCAAATTCCTTGGCGCTGAAGGTCTCCAGGTCTTCGACCTTTTCGCCGACGCCGATGAAGTACACGGGGATGGGGCGCTCCTGCGCAATGGCCGCCAGCACGCCGCCCTTGGCGGTGCCATCGAGCTTGGTGACGATGAGGCCCGTCAGCTGCAGGGCATCGTCAAAGGCCCGCACCTGGTTGAGCGCGTTCTGGCCGGTGTTGCCATCGATGACCAGCAGCACTTCGTGCGGCGCGCTGCCATCGGCCTTGGTGACGACGCGCTTGATCTTCTTGAGCTCTTCCATCAGGTGCAACTGGGTGGGCAGGCGGCCGGCGGTATCCACCAGCACGACATCCTTGCCCCGGGCCTTGCCGGCGGTCACCGCATCAAAGCTGACAGCCGCGGGGTCGCCCCCTTCCTGGCTGATGATCTCGACCGTGTTGCGGGTGGCCCAGACACCGAGCTGCTCGCGCGCCGCAGCGCGGAAGGTGTCGGCCGCCGCCAGCAGCACGCTCTGGCCCGCATCGGCCAGGTGCTTGGTCAGTTTGCCGATCGAGGTGGTCTTGCCGGCGCCGTTGACACCGGCCACCATGATGACCGTGGGGCTGTGCTCACCGATGACCAGCGGCTTTTCCAGCGGTGCCAGCAGGTCGGCCAGCGCGCTGGCCAGCAGTTCCTTGACGGCGGCCGGGTCGGTGGTCTTGCTGTCCTTGACGCGCTGCCTGAGGTCGTCCAGCAGGTGCTGGGTCGCCTTGACGCCGGTATCGGCCATCAGCAGGGCCTCTTCCAGCTCTTCGTAGAGCTGTTCGTCGATCTTGGTGCCGGTGAAAACCGTCGCAATGCTGGAGCCGGTTTTGCGCAGCCCGTTCTTCAGGCGGCCCATCCAGCTGTCGCGGCTGCTGGGAACCTCGGGTGCTATAGTGATAGGAGCTATCGGCGCGTGCGGGGCTTGTGCAGATGGGGTTTTTGTTGCCGTTTCTGCAGCCGTGGGTGCCGGGGCTGCGGCCTTGCCGCCCATGCCCAGGCCACGCAGCCAGCCCGTCTTGGCGGGCTCCGCCGCCACAGGGGGGACAGGGGCCACCGGCGCACTGGGCACCTGGGGTGCGGGCGCCGGGGTGCCGGCCAGCGGAGCGGGCGCTGGCGCTGGCTCGGCGGCGGAAGGGTTGGGGGCTGCGTCGGCAGCGGGAGATTTTTTCTTGAAAAAACTGAACATTGTGCGCTACGTAGAATCAGCCTATTTTATGAAACGTTCCACCATTTTGCTGGCCTTGATGGCCTCCCTGGGCGCTGGGGCTTCTTCAGCGCTGGCCGCGCCGCCGGTCTCCAGCGCTGCCATTGCCTCCAATTCTGCCGGTGCCCAGCAGTTCACCCTGTCCAACGGCATGGGCCTGATCGTACAGCCAGACAAGCGCGCGCCGACGGCCGTGCACATGGTCTGGGTGCGTGTGGGCTCGATGGACGAGGTCGATGGCCGCTCGGGCCTGGCCCATGCGTTGGAGCACATGATGTTCAAGGGCACGGCCACGGTGGCGCCCGGCGACTTTTCGCGCAAGGTCGCGGCGCTGGGCGGGCAGGACAATGCCTTCACCAACCGCGACTACACCGGCTACTACCAGCAGATCCCGTCCGGCAAGCTCGAAGACGTTATGCGCCTGGAGTCGGACCGCTTTGCCAACAACCAGTGGCCTGACAGCGAGTTCAAGAAAGAGATCGAGGTCATCAAGGAAGAGCGCCGCATGCGCACCGATGACAACCCGCGTGCCAGCCTGATGGAGCAACTCAATGCCGCGACCTGGCAGGCCTCGCCCTACCACCGCCCGGTGATTGGCTGGATGGGCGACCTCGATTCCATGCACCCCGATGATGCCCGTGCTTTCCATAAAGCCTGGTATGTGCCGGAGAACGCCGTCGTCGTCGTCGCCGGCGATGTCGATGTGGACAAGGTGCGTGCGCTGGCTGAAAAATATTACGGCAGCATTCCCAGCCGTGCGTTGCCCGAGCGCAAGCCCCGGCCCGAGCCGCTGCAAAAGGGCGAGCGCCGTCTCGACTACAAGGCGCCTGCCGAGCAGGCCTATGTGGTGATGAGCTTCAAGGTGCCTGACCTGCGCAACCTGGTCGAACCCAAGGACAGCGACAAGGATGCGATGGCGCTGTTGATGCTCGGGTCCGTGCTCAGCGGCTATGACGGCGCGCGCCTGGACCGGCAACTGACCCAGGGCGCCAACCGTGTGGCCGATGCCACCTTCAGCGGTGCCAGCGTGGTCAACCGGGGGCCTTCCACCTTCTTGCTCGGCGGTGTGCCATCGCAGGGCAAGACCGCCAAAGAGGTAGAGACGGCCTTGCGTGCCGAAGTGGCCCGGGTTGCCAGCGAAGGGGTGGGCGAGGCCGAACTGGAGCGGGTGCGCACGCAGTGGCAGGCTTCGACCGTCTATGAACGCGACTCGGTTTTTGGCCAGGCCAATGACCTGGGCTCCAACTGGGTGCTGGGCCTGCCGCTGGATGCCAATGACAAGCTGCTGGCGCTGATGAAAACCGTGACGGCTGCGCAAGTGCAATCGGTGGCAGCGCGCTATTTTGGCGATGACCAGATGACGGTCGCGACCCTGGTGCCCCAGCCGCTGACCGATGCGGACCGGGCCGCCCAGAAGCGCAGCGGCGCGGCGACCAAGGATGGTGCGGTGCACTGACCGGAACCCGGTGGCGGGTGCCGTGCTCGAGGCGCCCGCCACCGATTGTTTTTCTCAGGGCCTGCTGCCCATGGCAGGCGGCCCTGGCTAGCAGAGATACCCATGCGAACCTCTTTTTGCAAAACACTGGTCGGCGGCGCGGCAGCCTTGCTGGCCTCCCATTCGGCCTGGGCCTTGCTGCCCATCGAACACTGGACGCAGGACAGCGGCGCCCAGGCCTGGCTGGTCAACAGCCCCACCATCCCGATGGTGGATGTGCAGCTGAACTTTGATGCCGGCAGCCGGCGCGACCCGGCGAACCAGGCTGGCCTGGCCAGCGCTGCGGCCATGATGGCGTCCAAGGGTGTCAAAGCCCAGGGCAGTGCGCCTGCGCTGGACGAAAACGCTGTCGGCGAGGCCTGGGCCGATCTGGGTGCCAGCTTTGGCGCCGGTGCCAGCAGCGATGCGCTGACCTTTTCGCTGCGGTCGCTGACCGACAGCAGCCTGCTGAACCGTGCTGCCGACCTGGCGGCGCGCCAGATGGCCCAGCCCAGCTATGACGACGCTGTCTGGCAACGCGAGCGCGAGCGCTGGAATGCGGCGATCAAGGAGGGCAATACCCGCCCCGCCGTCGTCGCCGGCCGTGCCTTCAACAAGGCCGTGTTTGGCAGCCATCCTTATGGGCTGCGCGCCACCGAAGACACGCTGGCCCAGATCAGCCCGGCGGTGATGCAGCAGTACCTGGCGCGCTCGGTCGATGCCTGCCGCGCCAAGGTGACCCTGGTGGGCGCGTTGGACAAGGCCCAGGCCGATGCGCTGGTCAAGCGCCTGCTGGCCCAGATGCCGGCCACGCCCAAGGCGCAGTGCGCTGCACCGCCCGAGGTGCCCGCAGTGCAGCCGCTGGCCAAGGCCGATGACGTGAAAATCGCGTTTGACTCCGCCCAGGCCCAGGTGCTGTTGGGCCAGCCCGGCATCCGCCGCGCCGATCCGGATTTTCTCGCGGTCATGGTGGGCAACCATATTCTGGGCGGCGGCGGGTTTGCCTCGCGCCTGATGGAGGAGGTGCGCGAGAAGCGGGGCCTCGTGTATGGCGTGTATTCGACGTTCAACCCGGGGCTGGATGCCGGTGCTTTCCAGATCGGTCTGCAGACGCGGCCAGACCAGGCCGCCGAGGCGCTCAAGGTCACACGTGAGGTGCTGAGCCAGTTCATCGCCAAGGGCCCCACCGAGCACGAGCTGCGCGATGCCAAGGACAACCTGATTGGCGGCTTTGCGCTGCGCGTGGACAGCAATGCCAAGCTGCTGGGCAATGTGACCAATATCGCCTGGAATGGCCTGCCGCTGGACTACCTGGACCACTGGACCGACCGCGTTGAGGCGCTCAGTGCGGACGATGTGCGCAAGGCCATGGCGCGCATGGTGCAGCCCGACAAGCAAGTGACCGTGGTGTTGGGAGCAAAACCATAATGGGACGCAGTGCCATCAAAAGCGAGAGTGCGCTGCGCGCGCTGGTGCAAAAAGCAGCCGCTGCTGCAGAGACCGCTGCCGACGCGGCGCCCGCCCGCAAGCGCGGCAACGCCGGCAATGCCTCCCGCGTCGCAGCATCTGCGGCCGGAGAGATCCGTATCATCGGCGGCCAATGGCGCCGCACCAAGCTGGCGGTGCTGACCCGCCCCGATCTGCGGCCAACGCCGGACCGTGTGCGCGAAACGCTGTTCAACTGGCTGGGTCAGGACCTGGCCGGCTGGCGCTGCCTGGATGCCTTTGCCGGCACCGGCGCGCTCGGGCTGGAAGCCGCATCGCGTAACGCCAGCCAGGTGCGCATGGTCGAGTCCGACGTGCAACTGGCCGCGCAGATCAAGCAGCTGGCGCAAAAGCTGGGTGCCACACAGGTGGAGGTGAGCCGGGGCGACGCACTGGCAGCGCTGCAGGCCTACCAAGCGCACTGGGATCTGGTCTTTATCGACCCCCCGTTCTCCGGCCAGCTGTTTGTGCCGGCGCTCAAGGCGGCGCATGCAGCGGTGACCGCCCAGGGCTACATTTACCTGGAGGCGCCGGAGGCCTGGAGCGAGGAGGCCTTGGCCGCGCTCGGGCTGGTGTGCCATCGCTACCTGAAGGCAGGCGCCGTGCATGCGCACCTGTTGAAGAAAGCCGAGGCGCAGCAGGGCTAGAGCGGGAATGCCTGCGCGGTAGCAGGGCCGTGGCGGAATGGTTTATGCTGCACTGCAATGTGCCAGGGCTGCTGGCACGACGATGATGCTTTGCAGGAGACATACATGACATTGGCCATCTACCCAGGCACGTTCGACCCGATGACCCTGGGCCACGAGGATGTGGTGCGCAGGGCCTACCAGCTGTTTGGCAACGTGATCGTGGCCGTGGCCGAGGGCCACCACAAGAAGACCATGTTCACGCTCAAGGAGCGGATGGACATGGCGCGCGAGGCGGTCAAGCATTACCCCAGCGTACGGGTCGAGAGCTATTCAGGCCTGCTGCGCGATTTTGTTGTGGCCCAAGGCGGCAATGCGATCGTGCGCGGCCTGCGTGCGGTCACCGATTTCGACTACGAGTTTCAGCTGGCCGGCATGAACCGCTCGCTGATGCCCGATGTGGAAGCCGTCTTCCTGACCCCCAGCACCCGCTACCAGTTCATCAGCAGCACCTTTGTGCGCGAAATCGCGATGCTCAGCGGCGAGGTTGACAAGTTCGTCTCTCCTTATGTCGCGCAGGAGCTGCAGCGCAAGGTGACGCAGCGCCGGGCAGAAGAGGCCTGATCCGGCAGCGCTGGTCAGCCCTCGGAGGACTGGGCCAGTGCATGCACCGGCGCACTGTGCAGCGGGTGCGGGCGCCGCACAATCTCATGCACGTACCGCAGTTTTTCCAGAGCGCCTGCGGACAGCGCGAACGGATATGCATCCTGCTGGCCCAGGCTGCGGTTGAGGCTGTTGAGCAGCAGGGTGACCGGCACCCACTGCGCCACCATGTCTTCAAAACTGGGCGCTGGCTGGACAAACGGATCCCCCATCGACACCGAAGGGCTGCCCTCGGCCATCGTCATCCGCGTCTGGTAGCTCGCTGCGGTCTCCAGCACATCGACCATATGCAGATAATGTGCCCAGGATTCTGCCCAGTCTTCCCAAGGGTGGGCGCTGGCATAGGCACTGACGTGCTGGCCGCTCCACTGCATATAGCTGGGTGGGTTCGCATAGTAGTGCTGCAAAGACTGCGGATAGCTTTGGCGCTCGTCGCCAAACAGCTGGCGGAAGCTGTCCAGGTCTCCGCCATCGCGCACCAGCTTGTCCCAGAAGAAATGGCCCGATTCATGGCGCAGGTGCCCCAGCAAGGTGCGGTAGGGTTCGTGCAGCGCCACACGGCGGCGCACGCGTTCGTCGTCGTCGGCCTCGGCAATGTTGATGGTGATCAGACCGTTCGCATGGCCGGTGACCACAGGCTGGTCCGGCACATCGGCGAGGAACTGGTAATGGGGGGTCCAGCTGGGTTCATCGGGATGCAGGCCAAGCCGCGCCAATGTGTAGTAGAGCCGGCGTTTGGCGCTTTCTAGCTTTTGCCAGCGCAAGGTGTTGCCGCTGACGGAGAGATCAGGCAGCACCAGGGTTTGCCGGCAGGAGCTGCACAGGCTATGGGGCGCATCGGCCGGAATCGCAAAATTGCAGGCCTGGTACTGGTCCCGGTTGGCACACATGCGGTAGCGCTGGCTGCTGCTGCCCGCTCTTGAGGTGATTCGTTGCCACAAAGGGCCCGGCACGGGCGTGGGCGTATCGGAGTCGAGTGCAGCCATGGCCCCCACATCGTCGCAGTCAGGCAGATAGGCCAACGCTGCGCCGCAGTTGACACAGTGCACGCTCTCGAAAAAAACCAGTTGACCGCATTGGTCGCAATGGAACAGGCGCATCGGTCAAGCTTAACGCATCGCTGCGCGATTGACCATGACCACCCAGTCAGACGATCGCTCGTGCACAGGCGAAAAAAAACCAGCAGGCCTGGGCCAGCTGGTTTTTGCAGTCGGGTCGCGAAGCTTACTGCTTGACGATCAGGCTGTTGCGCACTTCGGTCACGCCCTTCACGCCGCGAGCGATCTGGCCCGCGCGGTCCTTTTCCAGTTGGGACTTGGCGAAACCGGACAGTTGCACGATGCCGCCGTCCATGGTCTTCACATTGATCGAGCTGGCGGAGGTTTCCTTGTCTTCGGCCAGCTTGGCCTTGACAGCGGTGGTCACAGCGGAGCCGTCGATGTATTCACCCACGGTTTCCTGCTTGCGAGCCACGGAGCAGCCGGTGGCCATCACCAGGGTTGCACCAGCAAAAGCAGCGATAGCGATAGTACGGGAGAGTTTCATTTTTTGTTTCCTCGCAAAGTGTTGTTAGGGTGCTTGAAAATCGATCGGCATTTGCACCGCACTTATCCGTTATATGCCGACAGATACTTGAAATCAGTCGCGACGGCGGGTCGCCATGATGACCAGCGTGGCCAGTGCAGCACCGGCTGCCATCGCGATGGCCATCGACTTGCCCGGCTGGTCCGAAACATATTCGTTGGCACGCTCTTGTGCACGGTAGAACTGCTCACGGGCACGGTGCGACGAGTCAGCCGCCAGGCCAATGCCGCGCTCCGCCCAGTCTTGGGCGCGAGAGGCAATATGGTCGATCGAGTGGCTCTTTTCATGACCGTATTCATCGACAGCACGCTCGGCCTTGTTGGCAGCGGACTTGACCGCACGACGGGTGTTGTCGACTGCCTTTTCAGCGCCGTCCAGCACGTCATTGGCGGTGTCTTTTACTTTGTCCACAGCGTCTTTGGCAATTTTTTCGGTATCCATGAAATAGCCTCTTTCTATGATGTTCAATGAAGATGTTGCAGTGTACGTTGACCTGCGCGTACCGATTAAATGTATCTGGTGGTGAGCACAGGTTCAAGGGTTGTCAAAGCGCTACTTTTTCAACAATCCCATCAGGAACGACGCCACGGCCAACACGATAAAGATCACAAACAGAATCTTCGCAATGCCCACCGCGCTGGCCGCGATACCACCGAAGCCGAACACAGCGGCGATCAGGGCGATGACCAGAAAGACAACAGCGTAATGCAGCATATTTTTCTCCTCATGTTGTTTGCTGTGCAAGAAGGTGCGAGCAATGACTGCATTCTGGCTGCTGCCCGCAGGCCGTCTTGCCAGCAGGTGCGAAGAACAGGTGTAGGACGGTTCCCGCTGTCGCGTGCCCGCTGCGGCAACGCGGCAACTGCGCAGCCGCATGCAGCAAGGGCCGCCTGTCGGCGGCCCCTGCGTGGACTGTGCTTTAGTGGAGGCGGCTTCTGGCGCCGCGGGGAAGGGGGCAAAAGGGCTGCCCACCCCATCAGTTCTGCGGCAGGTTGGCCGAGATGGTGGTTCCCTGCTGGGGCGCGGAGGCGATGTGCAGCCGTCCGCCGCTGGCTTCGATGCGGTGGCGCATGCCGGCCAGACCGTGCGAGTTGGGATGGGCCTGGCTGGGGTCGAAGCCCACACCATCATCGCGCACTTGCACGAACACATGCTTGGGGTGGCTCTGCAGGCTGATGAGCACGTTGCGCGCCTGCGCGTATTTGGCAATGTTGGTGAGGGATTCCTGGATCAGGCGGTAGATGCTCAGTTGCATCGCTTCGGGCACATTGATCGGCTCGAGGCTCAGCTCGACGGCGACGTTGCTGCTTTCGGAGAACTCCTTGGCCAGAATCTCCAGCGACGCGGTCAAGCCCAGGTTGGACAGCGATGACGGGCGCAGGTTTTCGATGATGCGGCGCTTCAAGGCAATGCCGCTGTTGAGTGTCTCGATCAGGTGCTTGATACGTTCCTGCACATCGGGCGCTGCCATGTCGATCTTGGACTTGAGCCGCGCCACGTCGAGCTTGGCCGTGGTCAGCAACGCGCCCAGCTCGTCGTGCAGTTCGCGGGCCAGGTGGGCGCGCTCGTCTTCACGCACCTGCTGCAGGTGGGTGGCGAGCTCGCCCAACGTGGCCGTGCGCTGGCGCACCTGTTTCTCCAGCTGATCGCGCTCGTCTTCGAGCATGCGTTGCTCGCGCAGCATCAGACCGGTGAGGCGGTTCGATTGGCGCAGGTACAGGTAGAACGCCAGCAGGCCCACGACACTGACCATCGCGATTCCCAGCCGCGCCAGGGTCAGCGATTTCAGGATCTCGGCCTCGTTGTGCATGCGCCGCTCATTGCTGTGGATCACCAGCTCATTGCTGAGCTTGCGCATGCTGTCCATCGTGGCCTGGGCTTCGGGGCTTTTGACCAGAAAGCGCCAGGCCTCTTCAAGCCCCTGACGGCGCAGCGAAATGCTGGTATCCATCTGGCTGAGGCGCTTGGCGACTTCCCGTCCCAGCATCGATGAGGTCTGCAGGTCTTCGGGGAACACGCTGTAGATGGCGCGCAGTTCATCGACGGCATTGTTGACGTTCGTGCAGGCCTGCTGGTAGGCCATGAGGTTGCTCTCTTCACCGCTGAGCAGGTAACCGCGTGCATGGGTTTCCGCATCCACCACCTGCTGCATCAGCTTGTCCAAGGTGGTGCGGGTCTGGTAGGTGACCGTGAGGTTCTGCAGCGAGTCATGGGACCGGTAATAACCAGCCTCGTTGATGCCGATCAGCACGGCAGCAG
>Ga0308165_1000936_pt1 | contig 44964 bp, 31 predicted proteins | sample PhyWR2_FD_201032 | JGI IMG/M metagenome (GOLD analysis project Ga0308165, IMG submission 201032) | Phyllosphere microbial communities from UC Gill Tract Community Farm, Albany, California, United States - DLSLW.R2 | ecosystem: Host-associated > Plants > Phyllosphere > Unclassified | place: USA... | reverse complement strand
CAGAACTGTCAGGGCTTTTGTCTATCTGGCAGGGGAGGAAGGACTCGAACCCTCGCATGCCGGAATCAAAATCCGGTGCCTTTACCAACTTGGCGACTCCCCTAGAAGACCTAAATTCTAATACGTTTTTTTGGTCGCAAAAAGAAAACGCCTCAGATTCTTTCAACGCGGCGAGGCATCGGGGCCTGCATCACTCCAGCGTGCGGCCTCTTCAAGCAGATGATCTGCCGCCTCCAGAGAAGCTGCCTGCAGTTCTGGATCGTCTTCCATACGCTGCAGCACCTGGTCCACAAGGGCCGGGAACTGCGGATCAGCCTGCAGTGCGTCACCCAGTTCACGCACCAGCGTGGCTTCCATGAACATGCGAAAGGCCTTGCGCCGCCTGTCGGGATCTGCGGCATCCATTCCCTTCAGACGCCGCAGCAAAGGTGCCAGCACGCGGGCGTCGCCCGAGCCCTCCTTCGCAGGGCCACCGGCAGAACGGGCCTGTTCCCCCTGACCTTGCGCCTGCCGCAGCCGCGCCTGTTCCAGAGCCTGGGCCCGGATCAGCGCGGCAATGCCTGAGGCTCCATCAATGCGAGTCATGCGGGACCTTCATCAATGCGCCGGCCCCGACTGCTGGTAGTTGGAGAGCAGTACATGGGCCACGCCGTCGTCCGCAGGCGGGGCAGATGTCTCGGGCGAAGGCATCGCCGCCAGCACTCTCTGTATATCTGCCGACATCGCGGGATTGTCCGTGCTGCGCTCCAGGCCAGCCACAAACAATGGCCGAGCCCCATCAAAATCATCGCGCGCCAGCGCCACGAACCCCTGCACCCAATGGGGCAACGGGCTGCTGTCGGGCAACTCGGCAAGTGGCTGCCATGTCAGCAGCGCGGCAGGCACGCGGCCATCGCTGAACTGCAGCAGCCCCAGCTGGTAACGCGCCACATGCCATTGCGGACTCAGCAGCAGTGCCGTGGAAATGTGATGTTCCGCACGGCCAATGTCACCCAAGGCAGCGAATTCGGAACCCAGCAAGAAATGCGCGGCGCCCGAATCGGGCTGCTCGGCAATTGCCTGCAGGAACAGCTCGGTGGCGACCGTGCTGTCTCCCTGGGCGCTTGCCTCGAGAGCCTGGTCCAGGGTGGAGCGAGAAGAAAGATTGTCTGATTGGGACATATGGGAGCACCAGGGAGCACCAGGGAGTGCCAGGGATTGGCGGCAGAACGACTTGGAATGGACGGCTATTGAGCCCTTCACCCCCTTTATCCACTCCTGCGGACATCCATTGAGCAAACCCGGCCAGTTCGCAGGGATTCTATCGCCCGGTCTTTTGCCGTCTTGACACCCTTTCGCCGCCGAAATCTCCATCAAACCGAAGGGTTTTACTCAACAAACCGAACAAGGTCCGGATGCATTGCCTGAATGGGCCCCGAAACCTGCGGAATCCTCCGCCTCCTTTCTCGCGGCCCTCCATGCATATCGATCAAGGGGCACACATGGTTGGCATCGTCAGCGGCAATAGTCTGGGTCTGGGCAACAGCTCTCTGGCCACACTGGGTCAACGCGCCGCACAGGGCAACGCCTCCCAGGGGCGCGGCGGCGAGCAGGTCTTCGTCAACGTCGCCTCCGGCAACCTCGTCATCGCCCACAACGACGACCAGCTCGTGGCCCACGGCGGCGGCTTCCAGGCCGTGCGCACCTACAACAGCCAGGGCCTGCTCAACGACGACAACGCAGACAACTGGAGCGCGGGCTTCTACCGCCGCCAGCTGGTGCTCTCGGGCACTTACGGCCAGCCCGGCAGCACCATCACCCGCACCGAGCGCGACGGCGCAAGCGCCCTGTTCTCCTGGGACGCGTCCTCCAGCAGCTATGTCAGCACCGATGGTGCCGGTGCCTACGACCGCATCGTGCAGCAAGGCTCCAGCTACGTCTTCACCGATGGCGCCACCGGCAACCGCGAGTTCCACGGCACCGCCACCGGCCGCCTGGACAAATCCGTGGACGCCAGCGGCAACACCACGGCCTACACCTACGACGCCAACGGCAACATCGCCAAACTGGTCAACCCCAGCGGCGAGTCCATCCAGTACGACTACACGGGCAACCTGCTGACCCGCATCCGGGTGGTCGACAGCCAGGGCGCCACCACCACGCGCACCAGCTATGCCTATGACACGCGCAACCGCCTGTCCCAGGTCACGGTCGATCTCACGCCGCAGGACGGCTCCACGGCCGACGGCAAGCTCTATCGCACCAGCTACACCTACCATGGCGACAGCAACCGCATCGCCACGCTGACCCAGAGCGACGGCAGCCAGCTGACCATCGACTATGTGCAGGTGGGCTCGGAGTTCAAGGTGTCGTCGCTGCGCGACGCGCTGGGCCAGACCACGCGCTTTGCCTACGACACGGCCACACGCACCACCCAGGTCACCGACCCTGCCGGCAAAGCCTACAGCTACACCTATGACGCCAAGGGCCAGCTGCTGAGCATCACCTCGCCCGCCACCAACGGCGTCTCTGCCGTCCAGCGCTTCGAGTACAACGCCAACGGCGACCTGATCCGCAGCACCGATGCGGACGGGCGCACGGTCTTCATGGCCTATGACGCCAACGGCAACCAGGTGCTGCAGCGCGATGGCGCGGGCAACACCATCACGCGTACCTACAGCAGCAGCAACCGCCTGCTCAGCGAGACCGTCTACACCCAGCCCGATCCCGACGGGGACGGTACGGCCCAGGCCTCGGGCGCGCAGACCACGCGCTATGTGTACGACGATGCCACGGGCCTGCAGCTGCGCTTTGCCGTCAGCGCCGAAGGCCGCGTCACCGAATACCGGCGCAATGCCTATGGCGAGGTCGTCAGCACGCTGCAGCACCAGGCGGCGCGCTACGGTGCAGCCGGCGCATCGACCGAGGCCGCCCTGTCGGCATGGAGCGGGCAGCAGAACCTGCAGCAGCTGCAGCGCACCGACTACGTGCTGGACTTCCGGGGCCAGGCCCAGGTCACCACCACCTATTCGGCCACCGACGCCGCAGGCAACGGACTGGCGGCCGGCAGCACGGTCACGCGCCATATCTACGACCAGGCCGGACGACTGCTGCAGACCATTGATGGCAATGGCGGCAGCACTAGTTATGCCTATGACGGCCTGGGGCGGCTGCTGACGGTGACCGACGCCAAGGGGCAGGTCACGACGACCACCTATGACGACATGGGCCGGCGCATCGTGGTGCTGTCGGCCAATGGGCAGCAGGAGGTGCGCAGCTATGACAGCGCTGGGCGCCTGATCAGCAATCTGCGCCGGGATGCCGGCCCCACCATGGGTCCGGGTCCGGGCGCGGAAACGCAGACCAGCTATGCCTACGACGCGGCAGGACGGCTGGTTTCGTCGCAGGACGCCACAGGTGTGCGGCAATGGAACGTCTATGACGATGCCGGTCGCAAGGTCGCCGAGGTAGACGGCACGGGTGCAGCAACTGAGTACCGCTACAACGCGAGCGGCCAGTTGGTCCAGACCATTGCCTACGCCAAGGCCCTTCTCTCCACTGCCAACGCTCCCACACTGCAAGCCATACAGGCCTTGGCGGAGGCCGGTGACCGCAAGAGCTGGCGCATCTATGACGATGCCCAGCGCCTGGTCTGGCAGATCGGCCCTCAGGGCGAGGGCACGCGCACGGACTATGACGGGGCATCGCGTATCGTCGCCGTGACCCAGCTTGCGACACCCATGCCCATCGACAGTCTGGGCGACGGCTCCCTGCTCGTGGCCCGGGGCACGGGCATCGCAAGGATCGGCACCGGCAGCTCCGGCCAGTTGGCGCTGCAGGCCATTCCCGCCAAGGCACTGCTCGGCGAACCCGTGCGCATCGTGGCCACAGGTGTAGGCCTGGGTAATGGCAGCATCCTATTCAGGAGCGGCTCCACCATTCTGGGTACGGTGCGTGCTGTCAACGGTGCTGCCGAAATCACCTTGTCCAGCCTGCCGGTGGGCACGCAGGAAATATCAGCCACCTACCTCTCGGAGACCGGCCAGGGCCAGATCAGCACAGAGCCTCTGTTCGTCCTAGTCCAGCAACGCTCAGAGACCGCACTGCGGAGCCCATCCGCCGTGGTCAGCGTCCCCGGGAAGATCACGCTGAACGCCCAGGTCAGCGGTAACCAGCCCCAGGGCACCGTGGCCTTCTTCTGCGGCGACACTTTGCTGGGGGTAGCCGCCGTCGCGGCCGGCATAGCCATGCTGGACTTCGATGCCAGCACCACCCAGCTACAAACGGGAGTCAACGAGATCAGTGCCCGGTACTCCGGGGATGCGACGCACCTGGCAAGCACTGCGCTGAGCACGTTGCAGGTGGTGCACAGCACGACCTCCGCGCCAGTCGACAAGAGCTTGCCGACGTTCAACGGACTGAGTGTGAGCCCCGGCTTCGCCTTTCTGCGCCAAAGCTCCATGTTGCAGCCCACTCAGGTCAGCTTCAGCGTTGCAGTCCAAGCCAGCGCCCCAGCAGGCGCCGTCACTTTTTCGGTGGGTGATACGGTCGTTGGCTATGCTCCCGTCATCAATGGCGTGGCCAAACTGCGCACGGCACTTCCGCTGCTGCCCAGCGGAACGTACAGCGTTACCGCATCGTACACAGGTGATGCCTCCTACCAAGCCGCAAGTGTCACGGCGGACGCTTCCCTCACAGTCAACCGTCAGGAGCCACAGCCCACGGCTTTCAACGGCATGCGCCAAGCCTACGGCTCGCAGACAGCGCTTGTAGTGCAACTCATCGGTCCCACCATGCCTACGGGCCAGGTCGACTTCTACAGAAACGGGCAGCTCATTGGCAATGCGGCCCTGGATTCCTATGGCTACGCCAGACTAGACCTGTCTGCCTTGCTGGCCAGCGGTGGCAGCCACAGCATCACGGCCCACTATGCCGGTGATGAAAACAATACGGCCATCGTTTCGTCTGCCTTTACCGTCAATACGCTGGCTGCAGCACAGGACATTCAGGTCTCGGTCTCCACCGACAACCTTACCCAGGGTGACCCCATCCATCTGAATGCCCAGGTGGGCCTCGACACCTCGGACGGGTATGTGACCTTCTACGCCGACGGTCAGGTCCTGGGCGTCGCTGCAGTTTCCGCAGGCATCGCACGACTGTCCAGCGCCGGACTGCGCAATACGGGCAACATACAGATCACGGCAAGCTACACGGGCAACGCCACGCAGACTTCCTCCGTGCGCAGCAGCAGCGTTCTGGTCAACGTTGCCGCAACCCAGCGGCCCATGCCCCCCGTTGTGCAGGGAAGCCCTACCAGTACCCAGTTGACTGCATCGGGCAGCCTGCTAGGTACGGAAAACATCCAGCTGACTGCGATAGTTGGCAGTACCGAGGGCACCGCAACAGGCACGGTCAGCTTCTACGACGGCAGCGTTCTCGTCGGCACCGCCCTCGTGGTCAATGGTAAGGCCAAGCTGACGCTGTCCTCCACAGGCCGGCCAGGCTACGGAACCAGCGGCAGCACGGCCCTGTACACCCCGGCTGCTGGCATGCGCACCTTCCGGGCCATCTACTCTGGCGACGCTAGCCACGCGACAAGCGAAACCTCAACAGCGAAGGGCTTGGAAAAGGGCTTTCTACCAGATGGCGAACTCGCGATCGTGCGCCGCCGAAGCGGCTACGAGCTGACCTTCACCAGCTTCCACACCGACGGACCCGTCACGTTCTACAGCGACGGTGTGGCCGTGGGGACGGCAGCCATAGTGAATGGCAAGGCCCAGTTGCTACGCGTCTCTCTGTCCGAGGGCAACCATGAGATCACGGTCGAATACCCTGGCAATACGTTGTATCGAGCGGGCCTCATCGGCCAGACCGCCAAGAATTTTGTCGGCGTGGAGGTTTCGGCACCAGCCATCACTCCGGCAGGTGCAGCTACTGCGCTACAGGTGACGCTGGTCGGCGTGTCTAGCAGCGCCACGGGAACAGTTTCCCTCTTCGACGGCGGCCGACTGGTTGGCAGCGCCCAGGTGGTCCAAGGCAATGCAACGCTGACCCTGCCGGCGAACCTACTTTCAGCGGGCGCGCACCAACTCGGCATCACCTACTCCGGCGACGTCAATAACATGAGCGGCAACGGCTCGGTACGCCTGGAAATCGCGGCAGCCCCCGTTGATCCGCGCCAGCCTTCACAGCTCACGCTGGTGGGAGATCAGGCTGCCGGCTATGGCGACCCCATTACAGTGCAGGTCTCAGACTCAGGTGCCGCTGGCAAAGTGTCCGTTTTCTCAGGCACCACGCTGCTGGGCGAGTATCTGGTCGCCGATGGCAAGGCACAGGTGCCTGCCAGCATCCTGCCGCCCGGCAACCAGTCCATACGCTTCATCTACTCCGGCGACGCGACCCGCCATGCCAGCGAGGTCAGCGCGCAGTTCACAAGGCCCCGCTCAAATACAGCGGTCCAGACTGTGCTCGGCCTGCGCACCGAAGGCAACCTACTGCACCTGCAAGCCAGCGTGCCTGCCGGGGGAACCGGCACATTCCGGTTCATGCGCAATGGCGTACTGCTGCAGACGGTGGCAACGGTCAATGGGATGGCCAGCCTGCAATTGGACAGCGCCCAGCTCGCCGACGGCGATTTCTGGGTGGAATACAGCGATCCCTCCGCCAGCCTGGCCGGCGCTTCACGCCACGTGGCATGGTCCGCTTTGAGCTCCTCGGCCGCCGTGCTGACGACCTCCGCCAACGACCGCACCACGCGGCAGTTCCACAGCGCAGATGGCCTTGTTTTGGCTACGCTGGACGCCGAAGGCTACCTGGTGGCCCTCAACTACGATGCCGCCGGCCGCCTGGCCAGCACCACCCGCTTTGCCACCGCCACCGATGCGGCCAAGCGCGCCACAGGCACGCTGGCCGAGCTGATGCCCGCCTCCAACAGCCAGGACATCATCGAGCGCCGTCTGTACGACGGCCAGGGCCGCCTGGCCGGCACGGTGGATGGCGCCGGCTACCTCACCACCTTCGGCTACGACGCGGCCGGCCAGCTCACCAGCCAGACCCGCTACGCCACGGCCTTGAAGGCGGCCGTGCTGTCCACGCTCACCAGCACCACGGCCGTGGCAGGCATCCGCCCGGCCACCAACGCCCAGGACCGCAGCACCGTCCTCGAATACGACAAGCTGGGCCAGCTCACGGCCGAGACCGACTGGCAGGGCACGCGCACCGAGCACAGCTATGACGCCGCCGGCAACCGCACGGCCAGCACCGTGGCTGCAGGCACCTCCGAGGCGCGCACGCGCCAGGTGCGCTACGACGCGCTGGGCAGGATCACGGCCGAGCTCAGCGCCGAGGGTGCACGCCAGCTGGCCGCAGCCCAGACCCCCGCCCAGATCGAAGCCGTCTGGAGCAGCTACGCCAGCCGCCACACCTACGATGCTGCCGGCCGGCGCACCAGCACCACCGATGCCAACGGCCTGCGCACCCTGTTCTTCTACAACGCCGACAATCAGCTCACGCACACCATCAACGCGCTGGGTGAAGTGGCCGAGACGCGCTACAACGCGCTGGGCCAGGTGAGCGCACAGGTGCGCTACGGCACGCGCATCAACCCGGGCTCGCTGACGGGATCGCTGGCCGGCGGCCTGGTCAACAGCACGCTGCAGTCGCTGCTGCAGGCGGCCACCAATGCCGCCAAGGACCAGACCACCCAGTACACCTACAACACCAACGGCACCCTGGCCAGCGAGCGCGATGCGCTGGGCTTCACGCGCAACTACGTCTACAACACCTTCCGCGAAGAGACGCAGCGCACCGAAGCCACGGGCACGGGCACCACCAGCACCCTCATCCAGACCACCTACGACCGGCGCGGCCTGGCCACGGGCCAGGTGCGCGATGCCGGCAAGCTGGCCCTCACCACGGCCGCCACCTACGACGCCTTCGGCCGACAGGTCAGCGCCACGGATGCGCTGGGCCACACGCGCACCCGTGCCTACGACAGGCTGGGGCGCGAGGTCAGCAGCACCGACTCGCTGTGGGCCACGCTCACCACCACCTACGATGCCTTCAGCCGCATCGTCACCCAGCTCAACGCCGAAGGCGGCACCACCCGCTACGCCTACGATGCCAAGGACCGTACCGTCACCATCACCACGGACGAAGGCCTGCTGGCCAAACAGACCTACAACCGCCATGGCGACCAGATCAGCGTCTCCGACTCCCAGGGCCACCTGACCACCTACACCTTCGATGCCAACGGCCAGCCCACGGGCTCGTCGGCCTCGACCTGGCTGTACGACGCCAAGGTCATGCAGACGGCGGCCACCACCCAGGCCTACGACAAGGCCGGCCGCCTGATCGAGACCGTGGACGCCAACGGGACGCGCACCACCATCGCCTACGATGCAGCCAACCGCGTGCTCTCGCGCACCGTGGACCCCACGGGCCTGGCGCTGACCACCCAATACGCCTACGACCCGCTGGGCCGCCAGATCCGCATCACCGAGCCCGGTGGCACCGTCACCGAGCTGCGCTACGACGCCAAGGGCCAGTTGCTCGAGCAGATCGTGGACCCCGCAGGACTGGCCCTGTCCACGCGCTACAGCTACGACGCCCAGGGCCATGCGCTGGAAGTCACCAGCCCCGAAGGCACGCTCACGCGCTACACCTACGATGCGGCGGGCCGGCGCACCAAGGAGCAGGTCGACCCCAGCGGCCTGAACCTCACGCGCAGCTACACCTATGACGCAGGCGGCAACGTCACCAGCAGCGTGGACGCCAACGGCAACACCAGCTACTACCTGTACGACAGCGAGAACCGCCAGATCCTGGCCGTCGATGGCGCAGGCGGCGTCCAGGAAACCCGCTACGACGCGCTGGGCCGCATCAGCCGACTGACCACCTACCGCAACCCGCTCACGGGCCTCGACCTGCAGGTCTATGTGAACAACGGCCCGGTGTTCGGTCCGTCCACCTGGCCCGAGCAGGTGCTGGCACGCATCGCCCCCACGGCCAGCGACCGGATCGAGTACCGCAGCTACGACGCCAACAACCACCTGCAATCGGTGGTCACGGGGCTGGGCGAGGTCACCACCTACCTGCGCGACGGCAATGGCCGCATCCAGGAGCAGCGCAGCTACGCCAACCGCATCAGCATCGGAGGCACGGGGGGCTGGACGCCGGGGACCTTCCCCACGCCCGTGGCCGACGATGCGCGCGACCTGCGCACCCGCATGGTCTACGACGGCATGGGCCGCCTCATTGCCACGGCCGACGGCACGGGCGCCGTGACCGGGCTGCGCTATGACGCGGCGGGCAACGTGGTGGAGCGCGTGCGCTATGCCCAGACCGTCACCCTGGGCTCGGACCCCTACGACAGCGCCGCCATCTGCACGCTGATCGCCCAGGACAGCTCGGCGGCCAACGCGGTCGAGAAAAACACCTACGACCGCGCTGGCCGCCTGAGCTGGAGCGCCGATGCCGCAGGCTCGGTCACCGCCTACCAATACGACCGCGATGGCCGCGTCGTCAAGAAGGCACGGTTTGCGAGCACCATCACGGCCGGCCAGCAGCCCCAGGATGTGGTGCAGGCTGGCGCGCTGTCCACCGACTACGTCTACGACGCGGCAGGCCGCCAGACCCACATCGTGGGTGCGGACGGCGCCGTGGTGCGCCAGGTGTGGGACCGCAACGGCAACCTGCGGCAGCGCACCGAGTTCTCCACCCTGATCACGCCGCCGGTCTTTATCAGCGGCGCCGTGGCAGGCCCCGTGATCACCAACTACGACCGCAGCAACATCGGCAATTACCTGCGCACCGCCGCAGGCGATCGCACAACCACCCTGGCCTACGACAAGGCCAACCGACAGGTGCTGGAGGTCAATGCAGCGGGCGCCGTGCGCCAGATCCGCTACGACAAGGTGTTCGTCGTCACGGCGGCATCCACAGGCACGGGCACATCAGGCGCCGCGCAGCAAAAGCTGCACAGCCAGACCGTCACCGCCTACGCCAACACCGTGGACCTGTCCGCCCTGGGCGTGGCCGACATCACGCTGGAGCGCGTCATGGCCATGCTCCAGTCCAACGCCAGCCAGGACCGCGAGACCACGCAAATCCTCGATGGCGCCAACCGCACCGTGCGCACCATCGACGCCAACGGCTACGCTACCGCGCGCGAATACGACGGCACGGGCCAGCTCACCCACCTCACCGAATACGCCGACAAGTCTGGCAGCGCCTCGGCCCAGGACCGCCACACCCGCTACAGCTACGACGGCGCAGGCCGCCTGGCCAGCACCACGGACGCGCTGGGCAACCGCGAAACCTACGCCTACAACGCCCTGGGCCAGAAAACCGCCTTCACCAACAAGGCCGGTGCCACCTGGAACTACGACTACGACCGCGCAGGCCGCCTGGTGCGCGAGACCTCGCCGGCCGTGGATCTGGCCGCCGTCAAGGAGCAAGGCGGCACCCTGGTGCCCGATGCCGGCAACACCGGCAGCCAGCGCATCGTCACGCAACTGGCCTACGACAGCTTCGGCAACCTCACCTCCCGCACCGAGGCCCTGGGCCGGCCCGAGCAGCGCAGCACGCGCTACGAATACGACAAAGTCGGGCGCCAGATCAAGACGATCTTCCCCGGCGTGGGCGTGTACCAGGCAGAAAGCCCCGCGGCCCTGCTGGGCAACAACAGGCTGGGCGAGGCTGCGCGCGTGGAAACCCGTGGCGTCGAGCTGAGCAGCGAAACCCGCTACGACGCGCTGGGCAACGCCGTGGCCAGCCGCGCCATGGGCATCCCCGGTACCAAGGAAGCCTGGAGCTACAAGAGCTACGACCGCGCCGGCCGCGTCAGCTTCGACGTGGACGCCGCCGGCTTCGTCACCGGCTACACGCGCAACGCCTGGGGCGAGACCGAGAGCCTGGTGCGCCACGCCCAGGCCATCGCCCTGCCCTCGCCGGCCGGCACGGCCCTGGCCGATGCCGCCGTGCGCCAGAGCGTGCAGGCCAACCACCCCGCCAACCGGGAAATCCTCACCAGCTACGACAGGATGGGCCGCACGCTCAACGTGCAGGAGCCCCTGGTCTTCAACTACGACAGCCAGACCGGAGAGACGGTCAGCGGTCGCAAGAGCACGGGCTACGGCTACAACGCCTTCGGCGACCAGACCTCGGTGTTCGCGGGTCAGGGCTCTGCGCGCTGGTCCACCACCACCCACGCCTACGACAAGCTGGGCCGGCGCGTGGCCACCACCGATGCGCTGGGCTTTCTCACCACCATGGCCTACGACGCCAGCGGCAGCCTGGTGCGCCAGGTCGAATACGCCAAGGCTGGGCAGACGGCTGGCACCACGCCCGACACCGCAGCCGGTGACCGCGTCACCGACTACAGCTACGACCTGATGGGCCGCAAGAGCGCCGAGATACGGCGCAGCGTGGCGCACACCGGTGTCAATGCAGCCGCCCAGGAGCAAAAGGACGTGCTGTACGACAAGAGGGAAGACCTCACCACCCGGTTCAGCTACGACGCGCTGGGCAACCTCACGCGCACCACCGACGCGCTGGGCGGCGTGACCTACAACTTCTACGATGTGCTCGGGCGCGTGCGCGCCACCGTCACCCCGGCCATGAACCTGGGCGTGGCAGCCACGGGCGCGGGTGCCAACCCCATCAACCCGCTGACCGAATTCCAGCGCGATGCGCACGGCAACGTGCTGGTCACCACCCAGTTTGCCAACGGCGCCAGCGTGGCGGCCGATGGCAGCAGCTACACCCGGGCGGCCAGCGCAGCCGACCGCGTCACCACTGCGAAATTCGATGCCCAGGGCCACACCACGCAGATCACGGATGCGCAGGGCTACAGCCGCTACTACGCCTATGACGCGCAGGGCCGGCTGGCCAAGGAATGGCAGACCGTCACCAGCCACGACCAGTGGGGCAACGCCAGCCAGGCCAGCCTCTGGCGCGCCTACGCCTACGACGTGCTGGGCCACCAGACGCACAGCTACGCGCCTTCGGAAAGCAAGAACCTGGGCACGCGGGACGTCAGCGACACCGAGCTGAGCTACAACGCCTTCGGCGAGGTCACCAAAAAACGCGTGCTGGACAACGGCCAAGAGCTGCAGGGCGTGGAAACCTATGACTACGACAACGCGGGCCGTGTCTGGCGCACCAATGCGGGCGACGGCGTCTACAAGGTCCTGGCCTATGACATGCAAGGCCGCCAGACCGCGCAACTCATCTCGGAAGGCCTGGACCTGAAGACGGCCTTCCAGGACACGCAATCGGCACTGAACGCCCAGGCAAACAACAAGGCCCAGTTCCGGCGCACGGACATGCGCTACGACGCGCTGGGCCGGCTGACACAGACGCTGGCACCCGAGCGTGCAACCGAGCAGACGATGGGCATCACCACGCGGCAGAACATGCTGTATGGGGTGATCTCGCAAAGCGAGGTGATAGGCGACAGAAACACCGGGCTGCTTAACCAAGTCGATCTGGTCTGGCGCTCACTGGAAGACCTGGGCAGTGGCGACGTGCGCATCACGGTGAACTACAACTCCACGCCCTATAAAACGTCCGGCACGGGAGATACGACCAGGGACGATGAGATCGCCAGCTCTCCGTTACAGAAAATCGTTGTGGTCTCAGCGGAAGAGGCACTGGAGGGCTACAGCCTGAAGTGGACCAGCGACTACATCGTCGCGAACGGCCCCATGGCCTACGCCCGAGGCATCTCTGCCATCACCGGCGTGAAGCTCGAGAAGCTGGACGTCTTCGGGCAATGGAAGACGCTGTACAACGTAGCAGGCCAGTCTCAGCCCGCATCCCTCAACTGGACCGAAGGCAGCAGCCCCGGCCAGATCTGGAATGAGGACGGTGACGGCCGCATTCCCATCTACCGCTACTACAACCGCTACACCGATACCCACTTCTTCAGCACCAGCCTGACGGAACGCGAGCGCCTGCTCAACCAGGCCAAGGGCTGGCTGGATGAAGGCACGGCCGGCTATGTGAGCCGCGATCCGCAGCCCGGTCTCGTGCCGCTGTACCGCTGGACCAAGGCTGGTGATCCCGAGGTCTCGCTGTACACGAATGGCAGCGCTCAGCCGCCTGGCGCCCCTTGGCAAAACCCTAGCATCGAAGGCTATGTGGTGCCATCCACGACGGCCGCTGTACAGGGCATGACCAAGCTGTACCGACTGGACAACAGGGTCAGTGGCCGCGGCGACGGTCTGTACACCACCTCCATCACCGACCGCAACGCCCTGCTGGGATTGACTCCCCGCCCCACCTTTGGCGGCCCTCCCGCCGCGTTGAACTCCCAGATGCTGGCAGGCGCGTTCGGCCTGAGCATCGAAGTCAGCTACCCGCAGGACCTGGTCAGCAAGACCACGCTCGAATACCGCCGCTACGGCAGCAATGACGGCTGGACCACGGCGCCCGTGGGCATACAGACCTCGTTCGGCTCGGCCCACCGTTTCGACGTCAGCCAGTTCCCCGCCGGCAACTACGAATACCGCGTGCGCAACACCAATGCGCAGATGACGCGCGATGTGGGTTCGGGCACCTTCACCATCGGTGCAGAAAACGTCAGCGGCAACCTGCCGCCCCTGCCTGGCGGCGTGGAACAGGGCAGTGCCATCATCGACGGCTCCCCCTACCGCGTGCTGCAGTGGCCCAAGCCTGCGGCGGGTTGGACCGTGGAATTCCGCTACTGGCCCCAGGGCAACAGCTCCGCCGTGACAACACGCACGGCCGGCAACGGCCTGTTCGCGTATGGCGACGGGCGCACCGTGGGCATGGGCATCAACAGGCAAGGCGTGGCCGTCAACTGGGGCCCGGGCAGCATCGAATACGAGGTGATCGCCACCAACACCGCCACGGGCGAGAAGGTGCATGCCACAGGCCAGGTCGGAACACCAGGCAACGTGGCCATGACCAACGTCTCACCCGCGCCGGTCCTTCAAAACCGCAACGTCACCAACCAGGGGGTGGTTGGCTATGTCTGGAGCAGCCCCGGACCCGGCCGCACGCCGCTGCACCGCTTTCTCTTCACGTACCAGGACAACCAGCACCATCTCACCACGGCCGACCCCACGGTCTATGCCGATTTTCAACGGCTGGCGGCTTCCGGAGGCATCGTCTACGAAGGCGTCCTCGGCTATGTGGAGACCTCGCCTTCGGCCACCAACCAGCGCCTGTACCAGTACAAATACGGTGCCTCCAGCGTATACCGGCTCACAGCCAACCCAAGGGACATCAATGGCGGCTCTTTCGTCACCCTGAACTCCAAGCCCGCGCCCAATTACCCTTGGGCGCCCACCACCTGGTACCAGAGCGCCTACCAATTCGACGGCTACATCTCCAAGGTCCCGGCCGATGGCATGGTGCCGCTGTACGCCGCGTACAACGGCAACGCCATGGGCAACCAGCCGCTGGGCGACTACCTGACCGCCACCGAGGAATACGACATCACCATGCCCTGGGTGCTGGGTGCCGAGATGATCGCCACGGCCAACGTGCCCGGCGTGGGCACCAGCCAGGCCGCCATCGATGGGCAGATCTACAACATGCTGCACTGGAGCGCCCCAGAGGCCGGTGCACGCGTCAAGGTCAGCTCCTACCCCAGCCTGCCGGGCGGCACGCCCACCCTGTGGCGCCAGGGCGACAACCGCATCCACTTCCCGAACTGGGCGCCGCTGCAGGGCATCGTTCTGGATGCGCTCACGCCCAACGCCACATACACCATCACGATCGAGATCGAGTACCCCGCCACGGCCCAGCACGCGGCCTATGTCGCCAAATCGATCGTCAAGGTCACCGTACCCTCCTCGAGCGCCATCAGCCTGAAGGAGACCACCCCGCCCTACACGGAAACCGTGCAGACGCGCGTGTGGGCCGGCACGCCCTTCAACCTCAGCAACCGCGCCGTCACCAACCGCGAGTACGACCGCTGGGGCAACCTCACCGGGGTGGACGACCCGCGCGTGCAGGCGGGCCAGACCCTGTTCAAGACCAGCTTCACCTACAACGCCAGCAACCAGCTCACCTCCCAGACCCAGCTGGCCAGCTACGAAGGCCCCACCGAATACACCACCACGCGCATCTACTACGACGCCCTGGGCCGCCAGGTCGGCGTGCGTGATGGCATGCGCGACCGCGACAGCCTGCTCAAAATAAAGGACGGCAACCTCAACGCCCAGGTCCGTGACCTCGCCGGCAACGTGGTGCAGGAGCGCAAGGCCGACGGCGGGCGCATCGACCTCAGCTACAACGCCTTTGGCGACAAGACCAGTGCGGCCGAGCGCATGACCGCCACGCGCACCGTGGTCACCGACTACAGCTATGACAAGCTCTCGCGGCTGACCTCCACGGCACTGGCATCGACGTCCACCCTCTCGCGGTTCGAGTTGGGATCGGTCAACGGCGCGGTGACCAATGGTGTCAACGGCAGCGTCCATGCGGCCAACGGCGTCTCTGGAGCCGATCCCCAGAACGCCATTGCCTTGCGCACGCTAGAAACCATTCAGTACGACGAGGCTGGCCGCAAGGTGCGCGTCATCAACGGCAACAACGAAGCCACACGCTACCGCTACGACCTGGCCGGCAACGTGACCATGAGCGGGCAGGAGCAGGTCAAGGCCACCGCATCGCCGGCCGTACCCGGCCCCACCGTGACACTGGGCGGGCTGAGCAACGTCAACTACTACCGCTACGACACGCTGGGCCGCAAGATAGGCTTCACCGGCGCAGGAGATGGCGCCAGCGCCATGACCCAGGACTGGAGCTACGACATCTTCGGCCGCCTGCTGGGCCGAAGCGACTCGCAACTGGACAACACCTCGCGCGTCTACTACCAGTACGACTACAACAAGGCCGGCCAGCTCACCCATGAGGGCAACACCAAGGGCAAGAGCCTGGACTACCGCTACGATGGCGCGGGCCAGCTCATCGAAATCAAGGACAACTACCTGGGCCAGCTCAGCAGCTACACCTATGACCTGGCCGGCAACCGCCTCACCGAAAAACTCACCCAGAAGACCAAGCTGGCCTCCGGCCTCATCGAAAACGTGGTCTACCAGGACAACCACCTGTTCTACGATGCCCAGAACCGCCTGCGCGCCAGCTTCGATGGCCGCTCCGACGTTCGCATCAGCTACGACCTGTCCGGCAACCGCAGCCAGGTCAAGACCCATGTGATCAACAACGTCTTTGACCTGAAAAATCCTGACAACTGGAATCTCACGCCAGGCCAATACAAGTCCTATGTCAACGACAGCGTGACGACTTATGAATACGACGCCATGAACCGGCAGACCGTCAGCCGCGAGGAACAGACCCAGAAGATTGGACTGGACCCCAAGGCGACGACCATCGTCACCACCCTCAAGCACAACTACGCCTACGACCTGGCCGGCAACCGCACCAGCGACATTGCCAGTGAACAGACCTCTGGCAAGGCCGCCCAGGAAACGGTCAACAACTACGTCTACGACGACCTGCACCGGCTGGACAGCTTCAGCATCAGCCAGTCGGGCAAGGCCACGCAGTCCGGCCAGGTCCTCTACGACGGAGCCGGCCGCCAGGTCTATGCCAAGACGCTGAGCAGCACCGGCGAAGCCGAACACCGCTACAACCAGTACGACACCCTGGGCCGCGTACAGGACACCCGCGTCGTCATGCGCCGCGCCGACAACCAGCAAAAGATCCAGCACACCGACGTCGCCTACCATGGAGCCCCCGGCACCACCGACCCCAGCCTGGGCTACGACGCTGCTGGCAACCTGCGCGGGCAAGTGCAGACCACAAATGGCAACACCGGTGATGCCACGCGCACCACCTACAAGTACCAGTTCAACGGCAGCTACCAGCAGACCGAGTCCACCACCACCCAGGGCGGCACCACGGCCACCACCAACACTTGGCGTGATGCCAACGGCTTCATCAGCAACATAGAGCAGCGAGGCGGAGTCAACGACAACCGCTACAACCGAGCCTTTGTCAACGACGCCAAGGGCAATGCCCTGTACGTCAACCAGGGCACGGGGCAATTCGCGGCCCCCATCGGAGAGTTCGGTCGTATAGAAAACCGCCCCGGCGGGTACCTCGGCGGCTACATAGGCAACGTCCTCAACCCCGGCCACATCCAGCGGCAGTTGGTGGCCAACGGCGAAGTCCTGGCCCGCTACGGCGACGCCCCCGACTCGGAGAACCCGCCGCAGAAAGGCGCCGTCCCCAAATACGTCAACACCGCAGAATTCCACCTGAACGCCCCTGCACTGAAGCTGCGCGACACCAACTTCAGCGCCATGAGCTACACCGTGGTCGGCGGCGAGACCCTCAAGACCATCGCCCGCAACGTGCTGGGCGACAGCAGCCTGTGGTGGCGCATCGCGGACGCCAACGGCCTGGCCGTCTCGGGCGACGGCGAGCTCACGGCCGGCCAGACCTTGAGCATTCCCAAGCTCGCGCTGAACGCCAACAACGCAGACACCTTCCAGCCCTATGACCCGAGCCGGGTCACGGGCAGCCTGGATTCGGTGCTGCCGGCTCCGGCTGCGCAGGATGGTGGCTGCGGGGCGCTGGGCAAGATCATCATGGTCGTGGTGGCCGTAGTGGTGACCATCTATACAGCGGGTGCGTTGACTGCCGCCTTGGGTGGCTCTCTCTCTGTTGGTGGCTCCGCCGCTGTGGCGGCCGCCTCAGGAGCGGCGGGCTCCATTGCCAGCCAGGTAGCCGGCAATGTGATGGGTGTTCAGGACGGCTTCAGTTGGAAGAGTGTGGCCCTGTCCGCCATCAGTGCAGGTGTCACCAATGGGGTTGGTAACGAACTGTTTGGAACGGGCTTGCCAGCCGCAGCCATGCGCGCTGCCACTGCCAATGTACTGAGCCAAGGCATAGGCGTGATCACAGGGCTGCAAGATCGCTTTGACTGGAAAAGCGTGGCAGCCAGTGCAGTCGGTAGCGCCGTCGGCGGCTATGTGGGCGAGCAACTCAAGGGCTCAACCATGTTCAACGACTGGAGCAAGACGGCAGCAGACTTTGCGCGCGGAACCATCCGTGGGTTCGCGGCAGGTACGGCTGCCGCCATTGCGCAAGGAGGGCGCATCAGCATCCAGCAGGTGGCGACCGATGCGTTTGGGAATGCGTTGGGGGCTAGCCTTGCTGAAGTCAGCATTCGGCCCACGGCTCAGGGTGATGGCCCTTGGTCTGCCAGAGACTACCGAAATGGTTCGGACATTCAAAGTGATGATGCCTATTGGGACACGCGCAAAAAGCAAGCGATTGAACTCAGCGAGAAAGCAGGAGGCGGAATATGGGATGACGAATACTTTGATAAAACAGCAAGAACAGGCATGTTGGCCGTAGGTACAAAGATATCGCCAGATGGCTCTCGCCTGAGCCTTGATTTCAGCTTCAATGAATCTCTTCCAAAGCAAGACTGGCAGACAGACCAACTTAGCGGTTTGCAACGGAATATATCTGAATTGAAGGGGGCACAGGCGAAACTGGCAACCGAGCAAGCGCTGGACAATATGCAAGCTATGGCAGATGCCTATCGCAGCAGTGGCGTAGGAGCCATGGGCGGTGCGACAGGTGATCCCTTTGTATTCGAGTCCTCCTTCACCTCAGCTCAAGGACTGAAAGCGCCTAGTGAGGGTTTCTGGAGAGGTTTTGCAGGGGACAACAACCGAAGCGTGCTGGAAGCCCCTGCATCCTGGGACGAAAACTTAGGCCAAGTGGTCAGCGGATTGGTCACTGGCTCAGTTCGGGGCATCTATGCTCTGGGAAGTGAAGTAGTCAACCAATATCGTGATGCCTACAGCCTTCTGACCACCTCCAACCCAGGCGTAGAGCCATCGAGCATGATGTTGCAGAGCATCAGGGTCAACGGACTAGGAAGCACATTAGGCAATATTGGTCATGGCGTAATGTCCTCACCGACTCAGCCAATTTTTGATCTACTCGAAGGGAACTATCGAGCTGTCGGGGAAAGTATTCTTGGAGCGACCGCTCTTAGCTTGAGTACGCTAAAAAAGCTAGAACTTACAACTCCTGCTCGGATATTCGATCCCACCGGAAATCCTTTGCCCTATGGATTCAAAAGTTATTCGCAGTATGAATTATTTACAAAAACGTTGCTAGATAACTTACCGGAAAATACCAGCATAGTATTCAAGGGTAGCTCAGTTACTGGGCGAAGTTCCAGGTACAGCAAGACGCCGAATTCTCCTTTCGATCATGGAAGAGTTAGCGACTACGATATAGCCATCGTCAATGATGATATGTATATCAAGTCTATGGAATTAGGTAATGCTAATGGATTTAAGGTGAAAACATTTCCTGACCGAATTGGTCCTTTAACAGATAGGCAAGCAGAACTTCATGGAATATACGATTTGCAAATTGAACTATCCCGACAAGCAGGACGACCAGTTGAATTCATGCTATATGATAATTTGAAAGGTGCATTATCTGGATCATCACATATTGTAAAAATTGGAACTCAATAATGAAAATTTTTGACGTATATGGATCAAAAACAGGAAATATTGATAAAAATATAGAAGAAGTTTTTAATAGTCTGCAAATCAAATTAAAACTTCATGAAAGCTCCTATTCTGGAGAGTATCTGAGAGCAGAAATACCGAGTGGAGGTAACATCAAATTAATCCCTAACTTTCACGAAGGAGATTGGCATGAAGAGGATTATAAAGAATATCTATGGATCTTAGAAATAAACAATGTGAAAACTCATAAAGAAATAGAGGAAAAATTATCTTCATCAACAATCTTTGAATTTCTATTTAGAGTAGAAATAGAATCAAAAAAATGGATAAAACGCTATACATATATAAATGGACTATTAACTAAAGTATCTGAAGAAAATCTATAAATTGCTTTTCAGTTATTTCCAGTAAACTGGATAAGGTCATCACATTTGCGGCTGAGTAGTCACCGTGGACAGTGGCATGCGCAGCGTGGGCTATCACGGCGGTCGATATCTCAGCCGGAATGGGCTACGAGGCTAGCCTTTCTTGGAGTCTCTCGCTAAAGCCAACGGCGGCGAACTGCTGGGCCTCTTCGATGCCGGAGGCCTATTGAAATCAGAGAGAGGAATACGCATACTCTCTGGAAATAATCCTCCTAGCGGACTCATCGTCAGTCCACAGGAATTTTTTCAAAGATCAGGAATTCGTGGCCCCTTCCCACAGAACGTGCTGGACAACCGTCCGGATACATTTCCATCTATCCAGATGAAAAAATTGCAATAGTGCCGCCCGGCGGAGTTTTCTAATGCGTTACTGTGAAATAAATAAACAACCAATTGATTGCTCAAAAATAACAATCGATCACCATTCTTTCGGAAAATCTTTACCTCCAGAAGAGGTTAATATTTATTTTTTTAAAATTGATTTCTCCGATGCAATCACTAATTTTTCAAAATATTATCAGGATTTTATTGACCGTGAATCGGAAGATGAGGGATTCTACGAAGAACTTGAAGGGGATTATAAATATTTGCATGATACTGGATATATTTCTTTTGAGAAAATGCTAACAAATCAATCGGAACTTCTTTCAAGGGTGCTGTTAAAAATATTGCCCTCAGAATTCATGGGTTATCTCTTCAATAAAAAACAGAAATTAATCAAGAAATTCATATACTTCAAACGTTAAATAGCGTAAATATTAATTATGAAAATATCATTTGCACAGGTCATTCATTTTCAATAAATTCCAAATAAGGACAGAAATAATTTGTGAAGACAAACTCTGATAACGGAATTTATGCATTGCATTTATTTCCATAGTTAATATATATCCAAGTATTTAATGAATATAATGAAATTATATTGAGATGTAAAGACGAATATCACCAATGGCAACATCGGTGATGCCATGCGCACCACCTACCAATACCAGTTCAACGGCAGCTACCAGCAGACCGAGTCCACCACCACCCAGGGCGGCACCACGGCCACCACCAACACCTGGCGTGATGCCAACGGCTTCATCTGCAACATAGAGCAGCGAGGCGGGGTCAACGACAACCGCTACAACCGAGCCTTTGTCAACGACGCCAAGGGCAATGCCCTGTACGTTAACCAGGGCACAGGGCAATTCGCGGCCCCCATCGGAGAGTTCGGTCGTATAGAAAACCGCCCCGGCGGCTACCTTGGTGGCTACATAGGCAACGTCCTCAACCCCGGCCACATCCAGCGGCAGCTGGTGGCCAACGGCGAAGTCCTGGCCCGCTACGGCGACGCCCCTGACTCCGAGAACCCGCCCAAGGCTGGAGACGTCCCCAAATACGTCAACACCGCCGAATTCCACCTGAACGCCCCTGCCCTGAAGCTGCGCGACACCAACTTCAGCGCCATGAGCTACACCGTGGGTGGCGCATCGCGGAAGCCTACGGCCTGGCCGTCTCGGGCGACGGCGAGCTGCAGGCAGGCCAGACCCTGAGCATTCCCAAGCTGGCACTGAATGCCAACAACGCGGACACCTTCCAGCCCTATGACCCGAGCCGGGTCACGGGCAGCCTGGATTCGGTGCTGCCCGCGCCAGTTCTGGCAGCCCTCAGCGCACAGCGCTTGAGGCTCCCAGCACCGTCTTGAGCAACCCTTCCTGTCCCCGCAACAGCCGCTTGGCCAGCGCCTGGAAGGATTCCAGGTCCCGGATCTCTCCGCCGAGGATGGCCTGCGCATAGCGTCCGGAAAGGTTGAAGGCGTCCAGGCGCAGGGCGCGCTCAATGTGTTGCTGGGCCTCTTCCGTGCGGCCCTGCAGGGCCAGGGCCACAGCCAGGCCGCCGTGGCTTTCTGCGAAGTTGCGGTCCAGGTCCAGCGCGCTGGTGAAGCTGCGCTGCGCTCCCTGCAGGTCGGAGGACAGCAGTTGCGCCCAGGCCTTGCCGTGCCAGGTGCCGATATGGCCGGGCATGGTGGCCAGGGCGTTGTCGAAGTGCGCCAAGGCCGTGGGCAGGTCGCCAGCCAGCAGGTCGGCCATGGCATGGGCGGACCAGGCGCGGCCATCGCGCGGGCTGATCTGCAGGGCGGCGCGGGCCTGCGTGCGGGCCTGTGCCGCATCCTGGCGGGCCAGCGCCAGCGAGGACTGGGTGACCAGGGCCTCGATGGGCCGGTCGTCAGGCGTGGCCTGCTCCAGCGCACGTGCGGCCCATTGGCCTGCTTGCTCCAGTTGGTCGGCATCCAGGGCTGCGAGGCTGGCCACGCCCGCGGCGGCGGCGGGCAGTTGCTGTTTTGCATCAGCAGCGGCAGCCCAGGTCACGGCCTGGTCTAACTGGCCCGCGTGGTGCAGTGCGCGCAGCCACAGGCTGGCCAATGCGGCCGATGCAGGGTGGTCCAGATCCTGCAGCCGGGGGTTCAGCCTGTCTGCGCAGTCCTGGTAGCGGCCATCCTGGAAGGCGATCCAGGCCAGGTTGTGCAGCACGGCATCGGTGAATTCTCGGGGTGCGCCATCCAGCGACATCAAGGTCCCCAGCAGTTCGGCGGCGAGCTGGTACTGGCCCTGGGCCAGCAGCAGGTCGCCTTCGCGCAGCGACCAGGCCAGGTTGCCGGGCTGCAGCGCCTGGGCGTGCCGCAGGTGAAAGGCGGCACGCTCCCATTGGGCACACTGCAGCGCCGCCCCAAAGGCTTCGGTCAGCAGGCCGGGGTTGGACGGGTCTTCACGCAGATAGGCTTCCAGGCGTTCCAGCCTGGCCGTGGAGCCTTCGTCAGGCTGGGGAGTTTGTGCGCTCATGGATGTTCCCTCGGATGGTGGTGATTGTCAGGGCAGCCACGGGGGCTGAAGCTGTGGTGGGATTGGCGGGTATGGGCAGGCGTCTAGAGGAAGACGTCGCAGGGCGGCCCCTGTCCCAGCATGTGGCGCAACTTGCCCAACCCCTGGCGGTGCAGCTGCGAAATCCGGCTGCGCGAGACGCCCAGCATGGCGGCAATCTCGTCGAACGGAATTTCCTGCTGATAGTGGTAGCGGATGACCTTGCTCTCCTGGGCTGGCAGCCGTGCCAGTGCCTCGCGCAGTTGCTCCCGCCAGCGTTGCAGTTCGGTCTTTCGGAAGTACAGCACGTCGGGGGAGGCGGCCACGGCGGCAACGTCCCCGCCTTCGGATTCCCCGTCGGCGGCGACCATGCCGGTGTCCTCCAGCATGACACCCAGCGCAATGCCTATGCCGACTTCGGCCAGGTAGGCCAGCAAGGTGCTCTGGCGCGAGCGGGCCGCCGGGCCGCGCGCCGTTGCCCGGCCTTCATCGAAGGGATGGGACGCCGCTGCGTCCAGCGCCGCAGATTTGACGCTTTCGAGCCGTTCGGCCTGAAGGCGCTTGCGGGCCGCGATCTGCTGGCTTTTTTCGGTGGCTTTCTCCAGGCCGTTGAGCAAGGCACCACGGATGCGATGGGCCACATAGGTCTTGAACTGGGCGCCACGCTCCGGCTCGTAACGGTCCACGGACTCCATCAGGCCCAGGCGCGCCAGTTGCAGGTAGTCGTCAAACTCCACATCGGCGTGGATCCGGCCGCGGTAATGCACGGCAGCGAGGGTGCGGGCAAAGGGCAGGTAGTGCAGCACCAGCCGATCGCGGGCCGCCGCATCGCCTGCCCCGCGCCAGCGCGACCACAGTTGCGCCTCTTCCTCCAGGAGAAGATCCGTGCTTGCGGAAGGTGCGGCGGCAGCCATGGCGGGCAAACGCGCAGGCCTCAGTGAAAGCTGCCCACCAGCGCACGCAGCAGCAGGCTCCAGCCGTCGATGAGGATGAACATCAGCACCTTGATGGGCAAGGCGATGGTGGTGGGCGGCATCATCATCATGCCCAGCGTCATGAGCACGCTGGAGACGATAAGGTCGATGAGCAGAAAGGGCAGGAAGACGACAAAGCCAATCTGGAAGGCGGCGCGCAGCTCGGACAGCATGAAGGCCGGAATCAGCTGCACGTTGCTGATGTCGTCCATGGACGCGGGTGGCTCGGCCTTGGACAGTTCGACCATGAGGGCCAGGTCCTGCTCGCGCGTCTGGCGCACCATGAAGTCGCGCAGCGGCGCCATGCCCTTGGCAAAGCCTTCCTGCATGCCGGCGCGGCCTTCCATGAAGGGCTGCACGGCTTCGCGGTTGACCTGCTCCAGCACGGGCGCCATGGTGAACATGGTGAGGAACAGCGCCAGTCCGATGAGCACGGTGTTGGGCGGCGTTTCGTTCATGCCGATGGCGTGGCGCAGTATGGACAGCACGATGATGATGCGCAGGAAGCTGGTCACGCAGACCAGCAAGGCGGGCAGCACGGCCAGCAGGGTCAGGCCGATGACGATGCGCAGGGCCTGCGATGTCTCCGTGGCTGCACCGGCCTTGCCGCTGGCCTGCGCATAGGCGGCGCCCGCCATGAACAACAGGGCGCCCACGGCTGCGGCCCTGCGCAGGCCCTGGCGCAGGCTGCTGGATGCGGCTTGTGTCATGGCGTGCCGTCCTTGCCTTCGTTGGTGGACAGGCCTGGCTGCGCCACGCTCTCATCCAGCGGCGCCTCGGCCAGCAAGGCGATGGACTGGGGGGCGCAGCCTATCAGCAGCCGCCTGCCCTGCCAGGTCACCTCGTGCACGCTGTGCTGGGGGGTCAGGCGTGCGCTGGAGACCAGGCTGGTGCGGAGCTCCTGCTTTTTTTGCAGACTGCCCATCCACCGTCCCAGCCAGCCCGCTGCCGGCGCCTTGCCCTCACTGGCAGCGCCGCCCGGCCGGCACTTGCGCCAGGCCACGAAGACCAGCAGCAGCAGGACGATGAAAACACCCATCCACGCCAGTTCCTCGGCGGGCGTGCCGGGAACGGGCGCTGGCTCGCGGCGCAGGGGGATGGACTCCGGCAGTGCCACGGTCATGGATGGGCCTTGGCTTGAAGTCCCAGCGGCGTGGGCAGCTCCGTCAGGCGCACGGCGAAGCGGTCGCCCACAGCCACCAGTTGACCACGCGCAACCACCTGGCCTTCCACCAGCAGGTCCACGGCCTGCTCCACAGCCGTGTCCAACACCAGCACCTGCTGCGCCTGGGCGCCCAGCAGTTCACCGACCGTCAGCGTGGCAGTGCCCACGCAGACCTGCACGGTGGTCTTGACCTGGTGCAGCGGGTGCAGGCTGGGTACCAGCGGCTGGGGTGCCGCAGAGGAAGCCGGGGAAGAGGCAGCAGTATCCAGCTCGGCAAGTTCGATGCGCTGCATGCGCGGGGCCGGAGACGGAATGGATTGCGCGCCAGGAGCTTGCGGCGGCGTGTTCTGCAAAGACATAGACAGTTCAGGAAGATGTGTTGGAAAGGGGTTGAAGCTCGACGCCCAGGCGGCCTTGCGACTGCCCCAGCCAGCCGGTGCACAGGAGTTCTCCGGCATCCATGCCCTGCCGGGATTGCAGTCGCAGCAGGGCAGGCTGTTCCAGCGCATGCGTCAAGGTGATGACATCGCCCGGCGCCAGCGATTGCAGCTGTCCCAGGCTCAGTGATATGGGGTTGAGTTCGAGGCGGACCGTCACCGTCTGGCTGTGCAGGGCACTTGCCAGCGGCACCAGCGGGACCAGGGGCACCAGGGGTTTGCGTACGGCGCCGTCGTCCTGATCCCGCGAGCCGGTACCCAGCTCACCACGCGAGGCGAGGACTTGCTCCACGGCAGATGCGTTCAGGTGCAGCACCCAGCGCACCCCGCCCCAGTCCAGCGCCAGGACAACGGCACCGGACCAGAGTCCGGGGGCACCGCCCTGATGTTCCCCCAGGCTGGCACCCGCCAGCTGGCGCAGCCCGCCATTCAAGGACTGCCAGGCCTGTGCGCACAGCCCTGCAGCCATGTCCAGGGCAGGTGCTGCCGGACCGCGCCGGTCGGGATCGGCCGCCGGCTGGCCGAACAGGAGCGCGTGCAGAGCGCGTGGCGCGGCCTGTTCGTCCAGCATGTCCACGCCTTCGCCATCATTGGCACCGGGGTCCTGCACGCGCAATGCCGCAGGCGCCCCCGGCGCATCGCCATGCACGCTCCAGTCGGCATGCCACTGGAGCAGCACGGCCTGCACGGCGTCGCAGACCTTCTCTTTCTGGCGGGCGCTCCAGACCCGCAGCGGCCTGGCCCTACCCGATTCCTGCAGGGACAGCAGACCTGCAGCCACGCATTGATCCTGCAATGTACGCACCATGGATCAACGGCTCTTCATGGAGAAAAGCTCCTGCAGCATCTCGTTGGCCGTGGAGATGACCTGGGAGCTGGCCTGGTAGCCGCGCTGCATGATGACCAGGTCGCTGAACTCCTGCGACAGATCGACGTTGGAGATTTCCACATAGCCCGCGCGCACATTGCCAAAGGCGCCACCGGCCACGCCCGTATGCCAGGCACCGCCGTCCAGCGCCACGAATTCGTTGTTGCCCACGGTGCCCACGGCATCGACCGTGTCGAAGCGCCCCAGCGACAAGCGAGGTCCCTTGGTGGTCTGTCCGTTGCCATAGGTCAACACCAGGGTGCCGGTCGCATCGAAGGAGACAGAGCTGAGTTCCGCCGGCGCATAGCCGTCCTGGGACGCAAAGGCCAGGGTGGACAGGGTGCCCGAAGCGAAGGAGGTGACATCGGTGCTGAAGTCCAGCGTCACTGGCATGGCGGCCTGGCCGGCAGGCGAGTAGGTGAAGGACAGCCTGGAGGTGGCTGCCGTGGGCTTGCCGTCCTGAAAGACGATCTGCTTGGTATCGACAAGGGTGGTGCCATCCATCAACTCCACCTTCCAGCTGCCCGCCGTGGTGGCATTGGTGTTGGTGAGCTTGAGGGTCAGCAGATGCTCGCCGCCCGCCGCGTCATAGACGCGCACGCCGTTGACCGTCTGGTCCGTGCCTGCGCTCGACAGGTTGCCCGTGAACTTGGCGGAGGTCGTGGCCTTGCCCGTGGTGGTCTTGAGATTGGCGATGCTGATCTCGGGCGCCGCGCCGTTGGTGCCCACGCCCATGACCTTGGCTCCGCTGCCGCTGACGAGCACGCCGGTCTTGTCGAACTGGAACTGGCCCGCGCGCGTGTAGCGGATGCTGCCGTCCTCGGCCTTGAGCATGAACAGTCCCTGGCCGTCCATGGCCAGGTCCAGCCCGTTGCCGGTCTGGCGCAGTTCGCCGGGCTTGAAGGACATGGCCGTGCCGGTGGTCGTCACGCCATAGCCCATCTGGCCGAACTGGCGGCCCGAATAGCCCCCGCCCGCATAGAAGGCATCGGCAAAGCGCAGCGTGGAGCTTTTGAAGCCGGGCGTATTGAGGTTGGCGGTGTTGTTGGCGATGACACGCAGCCCGCGCGAGAAGCTGGCCAGGCCCGTCATGCCGACGTAGATGGATTCGATCATGGAATGTCCTCGGGATGGGAGCGCTTCACCGCACTGCGGTGATCTGGCTCAGGGCGATGTTCTGAAGCGTGGCGCCGGAGCTGGTGCGCACGGTGATGGAGGGCGAGTCCCCCGACAGCGACAGCGAGGCCACGGTGCCGGTCAGCGAGGAGCCTCCCGTGTTGATGTCCACGGTGCGGCCGATGAGGCCCACGGACTGCAGGGCTGCCTGGTTGCTGATCAGGGTGGCCATCTTCTGGTTGAGCTGCTGGGTCTGCTCCAGGCTGGTGAATTGCGCCATCTGGGCCATGAACTGCTGGTTGTCCATGGGCTTGAGGGGGTCCTGGTAGGTCAGCTGGGTCAGCAGGATCTTCATGAAATCCTCCTGTCCCAGGCTGTTGCCGCGCAGTCCCGTAGTGGCGCTGCCGATGCTGTCGATGCTCATGAAATCTCCTTGCTGGAGGATGGAAGGAAAGCCGGCATGCCCGGCGTGGCCGAGGCATACCTGTCGAAGAGGTCTGAAAACTCATGCAGTGCACGGCCCGCGCTTGCCCGGGCCGTCGCGGCATCGAATACCAACTGCCCGTTGCAGACCACCCGGCTGAGCTGCTGGCCCTGGTCGCGCAGCAGGCGATGCAGCGAGTACACGACGGCCTGCGCCTGCACCCCCACCTGCTGGGCGCTGCCGTCCAGGCCCAGCCACAGCTGCACGCCGCGCTCCGTCCACTGCGCATGCATGCGCATGCCTTGTGCCTGTGCGGCACCCTGCCAGCGCGCAATGGCAGGGCCTGACGCAGCCGAGGGACTTGCCGGCGATTGCGACGCACGGGTCGAAGGCCGATCTGCGCCAGGCACGGCAGTTGCCGGGGCTGCGGCGTCGCGCACGGCCAGCAGGGCAAGCGCGGCGGATGGCGAGGCAGACAAGAGCGCAGCCGTCTGCAGCGCCATTTGGATGGGCGCACGAATGCCCGCGTGCTCTGGTGCGGCAGGGGCCGCTGCAGTCGCCGATGCCGCAGATGCCTGCTGCGACGCCGCTGCGGACACAGCCTTGGCCAGGCCCGGGGCACCGCCCTCGCCAGCCGATGCCGCCACCGCGTCGGCACCGGCGGCGGCATAGGCAGCCACGGCTGCAGAGGAGTCGCCCATGGACAGGCCGTGGCCCGAACGCGGAGACAGCGACTCCCACATTCCCGAACGGCCAGCCGCCGCCAGGCCGGGGGAAGGTTTCTCGGCCAACGCCGGCGCGGCGCCCGACGCCGACGCAGTCCGGGTGATCCCGGAGTCGGTCGTGCCGACCGGGCGCGCCTGAGCCTGCCCGGCCATGGGCATCTGAGGCTGCCGCTGTGCAGCCTGCGGCATAGCAGGACCTGGCGCACCGGCTTGCACGGGGCGCGCCTGCGTCTTGGGGTTGTGCTGCGCAATTTCACCTGTCGCCGTGCCGAACGGCTGGAACCAGCCTGCCAGCTGGGCCCGTTCCATTTCCCGCAACCAGGCCTGACGCGAGCGCTGTCCCGTCGGTGCCTGGTCCTGCGGTGCACCGCCGCCCTGCCCCACGCCTTTTTCACCGAAAGGGAGCGCAGGCAAAGCGGGCAGGCCTGCGGAGTGAATGTCGAGACTGTTCATTCGGACTGCTCCACGCGGAATTCACGCAGCTGCTGGCGCATGGCCAAGCGGCCCACCCAGTCACGGTCTGCCTCTGCCGCTGCAGCGCGCCCGGCTTCAAGCGCATATTCATGCAGGGCCTGCGTCCTGTGCTCCAGCAGGCCGTCAATGCTGCGCTGCTGGGCCAGGCACTCCGCCTGGAGGTCGGCCTTCTGCGCACGCAGAGCCTGCACTTCCTGCTTCTGGCTATCGATGCGCGCGTGCAGACCTGACAGGAAAGCCAGCCCCCTGCGATGAAGCAGCGGATCAGGGCGCGAGTGCATTGCCTGCCGCATTTGGGCGGCATGTGCCTGCAAGGATGCCTCTTGCTCCTGCAACGCGTGTTCGGCCTGGGCCAGGCTGTGCTGCAGCCCGGTCATGCGCGCCTGCAGCCGCTCCATCTGCCACTCCTGCTTGCGCAGATAGGGGGTGAGCGCATAGGAAAAGCCGCGCAGGTCCACATTCGGCACGGATTGCGATGCGGGCTGTCCATCTCTGGTCATCGCTTGCCTTTCTGAGGGGTCAGCGAGAAGATGAATTTGGCCGGTGACCGGGCCGGTGCCGCCGCCGGGGCGGGCGCGAGCAAAGGCCCTGCCTCCACGGCAGGCCTGTCGGGCCACAGCAGCTTGCGCAATTCGCCCATGGCCTGGCTGCGGGAGATTCCGCCCTCGGCCTGGCTGAGCCATTGCTTCAGGCCCGGAGCCAGCAGCAGGGCATGGTCCAGTTCGGGGTTCATGCCTTTTTCGTAGGCGCCGATGTCCACCAGCTGCCGGTTGCGATCCAGCAGGGCGAGATGGCGCACCGCATCGGAAATCAGTTCGCGCTCCTGTGGCGTGGTCAGGTCGGGCAGCAGCCGGCTGGCGCTGCGCAGCACGTCGATGGCCGGGTACTGGCCTTCATGCGCAATGTGGCGCGACAGCACCACATGGCCGTCGAGGATGGAGCGCAGGCTGTCGGCAATGGGCTCGTTCATGTCGTCCCCTTCCACCAGCACGGTCAGCAGCGCGGTGATGGATCCTCCCGACGGCGCCGTACCACAGCGCTCGCACAGCTGGGGCAGCTCGGCAAACACGGACGGCGTGTAGCCGCGTGCCGTGGGCGGCTCACCTGCGGCCAGCCCCACCTCGCGCCGCGCCATGGCCAGGCGCGTGACCGAATCCATGGTCAGCAGTACCTGGCGCCCCTGGTCGCGGAAGTACTCGGCAATGGTGACAGCCGCATGCGCAGCACGTATGCGCGCCAGGGCCGGCTGGTCCGATGTGGCCACCACCACCACGGACCGCGCGAGGCCTTCGGGGCCGAGTTGCTTGTCGATGAATTCGCGCACCTCGCGCCCACGCTCACCGATCAGCGCAATGACATTGACATCGGCGCTGACGTGCTGGGCAATCATGCCCAGCAGCGTGCTCTTGCCGACGCCGCTGCCCGCGAAGATGCCCACGCGCTGGCCCTTGCCCACCGTCAGCAGGCCATCCAGGCAACGCACGCCGGTCTGCAGCACCTCGTGGATACGGGGGCGCTGCATGGGATTGATGGGCGAGGCATGCAGCGGACGCTGCAGCGGCGCCACGGGATCGGGCCGCTGGTCCAGCGCATGCCCAAAACCGTCGATCACGCGGCCCAGCAGTGCGGGCCCGACGCCGAAGCTCGCCTGGCGCCCCAGCGCCACGATCTCGGAGCCTGCTGCCACGCCCTGCATGCTGCCGTAGGGCATGAGGGTGATCACGTCGCCCCTCAGTCCCACGACTTCGGCCAGAACACCGTGCTCGGGCGACAGGGATGCCTGCCGACTCCCGCCACGCTCGGCCGGTCGCTGGCGCGGCAGGATGCGGCACAGCTCGCCCACCGTGGCATCAGGCCCCTGCGCCTCGATGGCCAGGCCCTGCATCTGCAGCACGCGGCCCAGTCGCCGGGACAGCTCGGCCTGGCGCAGGGCGCTGCGGTACTCACCGAGAATGGCGCGCACATCGGGCAAGGGCACGGTCATCGTGCGGCCTCCCCTGCGGGCTTGAACGGGCCGCCGTCTGCAGCAGTTGTCTGATCGTGCTGGACTTGCCGCTGCCCCTGCCGCTGCCCCTCTTGCCGCATCTCCCGCCGCACCTCCCGCGTCTGCGCCAGGCTGGCCCTGAGGGCTTGCAGTTGCACTTCCAGGCGTGCGTCCAGCGCGCCCTCTTCGGAACGCAGCAGACAGCCGCCCAACTGCACTTCGGGGTCGGGGACCCAGCGCAGTGTCTGTCTCTCGGCGGTGAAGCCCGATGCGGAAAGCATCTGGCGCAGCTGCGCATCGGACTGCAGCGCGTCCAGATCGTCGGGATGCACATGCACGCTCAAGGGCCGACGGCCATGCCAGGCCTGCACCGTGCGCTGCAGCATGGCACGCGCCCCGTCGCGGCTGACGGCCTGCTCGCCTGTGATGCGGCAGACCGCCTCAAAGACCAGCGACAGCATGTCTTCCTCGGCATCCTGCAGGAAGCCCTCCCAGGCCGCTGGCAGTTGCTGGAGCAGCCTTTGCAGCGAATCCCGCTGAGCCGACATCTGCTGCTCACCGGCTTGCCTGCGCTGCTGCAACTCCTTTTGCTCGCGCTGCAGCGCAGCCGTGGCTTCCCGCACCTGCGCCTGCTCATGGGACAGCGCCTGGGCGCGCTGCTCAAGTTCGGCGTCCGCAGCCCTGCGCCCTGCCTTCAGGCCTTCCTCATAGGCGGCGCGGCGCTGCTGCTCCAGCCACTGGGCAGAAGGCGCAGGCGCTGCGGCCGGGGCCGGCGCAGCCGCATGGGCGGCCGCAGCGATCGACGCGGCCACGCCGGCGCTGCGCGGCCTGCCGATCTTCAGCGCCTCGGGCATCCAGTCTGCATCGCGCAGGATCAGGGGTTCGCCCGGCATCAAAGACCTCTCTTCAGCCATCGCAGCAGGCCATGGCCACGCTCATTGCCACGTCCGGCAGGCCGGACCGTGGGCACGGCGCCGACGGCATCGCCAGCGTGCTCGCAGCAGTGGCGCATGGCGGCCATCAGCGTCACAGCCATGGCGTTGTCGCCCGGAGCATCCAGCGACATGGACTCCATCAGGTCCATCACACGGCGGCGCTGAGGAAGCGGCAGCTTTTCCAGTGCCAGAGGGCGCCAGGGCCAGGGCCTCAGGCACAGCGCCCGTGCGACCAGCCTGGACGGCTGGCCCTGCCAGGCCCGGACCAGCGCGTCGATGCCGTCGGCATCGAGCGCCATCAGGAAAGACGCATCCTCGGAGACCTCAGCGTGCATCGCCGGCGCAGCCAGCGCCTCATGCGAACGAGGCGCCTTCAGCACGCTGCCCAGCAATTCGGTGTCGGGCGGTATGCCCAATTCCGCCAGCTCGATCAGCAAGCCGCGCAGCGCCTGCCCCGCAGGCGCCGGCATGCGCTCCAGCAGCCAATCGCGATCGGCGGGCGCCATGGCATGCAGCAGCAAAGCCGCTCTTCTCGGATCGGTCTGGGGCGCGCAAGCCAGTTCGGCAAAGCTCATGTCTGCTGCCCTTCCATGGGCCGCGCGGCATGGCCTGCGCCATCGGCATGCATCCACTGCTGCAGCTTGCGCAGGGCCGCTTGACGCTCGGCATCGCTCAGGCCTGCGGGCATGGCAGACGGCGCCTTGCGGTTCGCCCGCGCGGCGCTCACAGCAAACAGTGCGACCACCAGGCACAGGACCACAGCCGCCGCAGCCTGCACGGGCAAGGGCAGATCGATATCGATGCCACGGCCCTTGGGCACAGCATGCGACGCCACCGATGGCACCGGCTGCACGGCCTGGCCTGGAGACAGCGGCGCTTCATCCTGCTGCTGCGCGGCAGCGCCATCCGCATTTGCATTCACAGGCAACAGCGCCTGCATGGATTGGACAACGACGGTATCGCCGCGCTCCGTGCTCGCGCCCACGGCGGCTGCCAGCAGGCGGCGCAGCTTGTCCTCCTGGCCAGCATCCAGCGGCTGGCGAACCACGGCCACGACCTGGATACGGCGCACCGATCCGGCCTGGCTGACGACCTGCTCCACGCGCCGGCCAACCTGGTAGTCCACCTCGCGCTGGGTGCTCGCGCCACCGGCGCTGCCCGCGCGTGCGGCATCGAGTGGCGGCTGGCCGCCGTCACGCACGGATTCGCGCTCCTTGACGATGACGCCACGGCTGTCTGCCGTGCGGGAGGCGGCAGGAATCACGTCCTCGGTCGTGATGCGGACCTGGTCCATGTTCAGCGTGACATCGACGCTGGCCAGCGCCTGGCCGGGGCCGAAGGCGCGGTCGAGCACAGCCGCTGCCTTGCGGGCCAGCTGGGCTTCCGTGTCCTTCTTGAGTTCGAGCCGCCCCGAGCCTGCGGCAGCCGCACCAGCATCGGCGCTTTCCTCGCTCGAACGGCTCAGCGCCACGCCCTGCCTGTCGACCACGGTGACATCCTGGGCCGTCATGCCCGGCGTGGCGGCCGCCACGAGGCGCTGTATGCCATTGACCTGCTCGGGCCTGAGGTACTGCCCGTCCCGCAGCGTGATGGTGATGGCGGCCTTGGGCCGCGATTGCGCCTGCTTGAACAGGCCCTGCTCAGGCAACGCCAGATGCACCCGCACATCACGGATCTCGGACAGCGACAGAATGGTCCGCGTCAGCTCGCCCTGCAGGGCGCGCTGGTAGTTGATCTTCTGCGCAAATTCGGTCATGCCGAAGTCGGTGTTGTTGAACAGCTCGAAGCCGACGGCACCCTGCAGCGGCATGTCCTGGCCCATGAGCTTGAGCCGCGTCGGCAAGACCTGCGCCTTGTCCACCAGCAGGGCTCCCTGGGCTTCGTCGAAGCGGTAGGGAATCTTGAGCTTGTCCAGCTCGGCGCTCATGGCAGCCGCGTCCTGCGGCTTGAGATCCGAGAACAGCACCTGGTAATCGGCTCTCAACAGCCACCAGGCCAGCGCGGCTGTGCCCAGCACGATGGCGATCAGCCCGGCGATCAGGCTGGTACGAGCGCCTCGGCCCAGGCCCTCCCAGAATTCAGTCATGTGTTTTTGCTCTTGATGCGTTGCGAAGTTCAGCGGTGTGATCCGGCGCGCGCGCAAGCCTGCTGCCTGCGCTGCCCAGGGACGGCTACACCTGCATCCTCATGACGTCCTGGTAGGACTCCAGCAGGCGGTTTCGCACCTGCATGGTCAGCTGGAACGCCAGCCGGCTTTCCTCGAGGCGGATCATGACCTGGTGCAGGTTCTGCACATTGCCCACGGACAGCTGCTGCAAGTCCATCTGGCTGGCCAGCAGCTGTCCGTTGACCTGCTGCAGGCCCTGCGTGACCATGCTGGAAAAGCCAGCACCGGTGGTACCGGACGCACCAGCGCCCCCTGCATGCATGGCGCCTTGCAAAGGGGCCAGCGAAGGCTCGGCGATCGATGAAAGGGCTGCGGACACCGCGCCCAGAGCTTCGGTGCTCATGCGCCACCTCCGATGGTCAATGCCTTCTGCGCCATGCTGCGAGCCGTGTTCATCGCGGCCACATTGGCCTCGTAGGCGCGCATGGCACTCATCATGGTGACCATTTCCGTGGCGGTATCCACGCCGGCATAGGAGACAAAGCCGCGCGCGTCGGCCATGGGATGGCCCGGCTCATACACCACGCGCGCCGGCTGCTGCGTCGGCTCCAGCGAGACCACGGGATTCGCTGCCAGCCCCTGGGCCACGGTTTCCGAGAAGGACGTGCGCGCCACGACGCGCAGCGGCTGGAAGAGCTTGCCATCGGTGCCCGCCACGGTGTTGGCATTGGCCAGGTTCAGCGACGCGACCTCGACACGGGTGCGCTCCAGTGTCATGCCGCTGGCGCTGATGGCGAAGGCTTGTGAATAGTCCATGCGAAGGTTCCTCAACGCTTGCCGTCAGAGACGGCGGATGACAAAAGCGACATGTGTTGCGACAGGCCCTTGAGCAGGGCCTGGTAGTGGACGGCGTTGTGCGCCATCTGGGCCACCTCGGAGTCCAGCTGCACGCCGGCTGGCAGGCCCGTCGCATCGCGCCGGGGCTCCAGGCGCAGGCTCTCCTGCGCCATGGCATCGACTTGCGCCGTGCTCAACAGCTGGCCCTGGTCCAGCTGACGCCGTGCTTCCTGCATCTGCCCGGAGAAGCTGGCCTGTACCGGGACGTAGCCCTGGGTGCCGGCATTGGCGATGTTGCGTGCGATGGCCTGGTGGCGCAGCGATGCCGCATCCAGCGCCATGGACAGGCTGGCCACGGTGACGGCCTCGATTGCCTGGGTCATTGGGTGCTCCCTCCTGGAAAATGTTTACTGGACGATCAGCTCGGCGTGCAGGGCGCCGGCGGCCTTGACGGCCCGGAGAATGGAAATGATGTCGCGCGTATTGGTCTTGAGGCTCACCAGGGACTGGACCAGGTCGGCCACCGTGGTGCTGCCCGACACGAAGCCCGGCACCTGACGCTCTTCCACATCCACGCGGGTGTTCGTCACCAGCGCCGTGCGCACGCCATCGCCTGCCACGCCGATGAAGCCGGGCTGCGAGGCAGTGACCTCATTGCGAATGGACAGCTTCAGGTCCCCATGCGAGATGGCGACCTTGGATATCTGCACATCCCCACCCGATACCACGGTGCCGGTGCGCTCGTTGATCACGACCTTGGCGCGCCGGTCAGGTTCGACGAAGACCGACTCCAGCCGCGAGACGAAGGACACCAGCCGGCGCCGCTGCCCCTCGGGCACGAACAGGTCGATGCCGGAGGCATCGCGCGCCTGGGCGAGCGAGTCGCCGAACTGGCGGTTGATGGCCTCGGCGACCCGGTCGGCCGTGGTGTAGTCGGGCTCGTTGAGCACGAAGGTCATGCGGTTGTCCTGCGAGACCATCTGTGCGGTGACGCCGACCTCGACCGTCGCCCCGCCAGGAATGGAGCCGACGGTGGGGTGGTTCTTCTGGACCACGTTGCCGTTGGCGTCGTATCGGTAGCCGCCCACCGACAGGGCCCCCTGGGCCAGTGCGTAGATGCGGCCGTTGGCCGCCTTGAGCGGCATGAGCATGAGGCTGCCGCCGACCAGGCTGCGTGCGTCGCCCACCGAGGTGACGGTCACGTCCAGCGTATCGCCCTCGCGGGAGAAGGGCGACAGCGCGGCACTGACCATGACGACGGCCACGTTGCGGCTCTGGATCTGCTCCGGGGGAATGTTCAGGTTGAACTGCGACATGGCGTTGGACAGCGCCTGGCGCGCACCCCGGCTGGAGGCGGAGTCGCCCGTGCCCGCCAAACCCGTGACGATGCCCGTGCCCACCAGGGCGTTCTCGCGCCAGCCCTGCAGTTTTCCGAGGTCCTTGACGCGCACGCTTTCGGCCTGTGCGCTCAGGGGCATCTGCAAGCCCGCCAGCAATGCAGCGCCCAGCACGCAGCTCCACAAATTCTTCATGCAATACGCCATGTCAAAGCCCCAGGTTGTCCAGAAGGCTGCGCCACCAGGGGCGGCGGCTGCGCTCGGCAAGATCGCCCTCGCCCACGTAGCTGATGCGCGCGTCGGCCAGGCGCGTGGACAGCACCACGTTGCCATCCGAGATGTCCAGCGGGCGGACCCGCCCCTGCAGGGTCACTTTCTGCGGCTCTTCGTTCACGGTCAGCGTCTGCTCCCCGCCCACCAGCAGGTCGCCGTTGGCCAGCACCTCCTGTACGGAAACCGTGAGCGTGGCCAGCACGCGGTTGGTGCGCTGGGTGCGTCCGCCGCCGTCGAAGGTGCCACCCAGGCCCGCTGCCGTCTGTGCCACGCTGCCGCTGCCGTGGGAAAGGTCGGCAGACAAGGCGTTGCGGCGGCGCGTGCCCGTATCGGCCGAGGTGGTTGCGCTGGAGTTCTCGAACACCTGCACGGTCAGCACGTCTCCCACGCGAAATGCCTTGTTGTCGGCCATCAAGGGCCTGAAGGTCTGCTCCTGGAACAGGCTCTCGGCATGCAGCGCACCCAGCGGTGCTGCCATGGCCCACGCCAGGACTGCGGCCCTGGCTTTCACCGTCATCTTGATTGCCGTCGTCATGGTTGCAACTCCAACTGACCCCGGCCCACCACGCGGACGGACAGCACCCCCGTCGCATTGGCCGGCTTGGCACGCACGATCTGCCCGGGCTGTCCGTCCTGCAGGACTTCCACCCGGCTCTCCAGCGACAGCGGTCCCTGGCGCGTCACCAGGCTGGCCCATTCACCCCGCACCACGGCAGGCCTGGCCAGCAGGCTGTCTGCAGAAACGACGTCACCGGCCTGCAGCGCGCGGCGCAGCACGGGCGCGTCCGCATCGGCTCCGGCCGAAGCATCCACCCGGACGCCACCGGGCAAGGCGGACAGGCCGGACAGGCCTGGCATTGCGGTCACATCGATCTCGCGCATTTCCATGCCGTCGGCCTGCACGGGCGAGCCGGCCGGCATGGCATGCGAGGCGACGGGAAGCCGGGCAAAGGCAGCCACCTCGAATCGCACGGGAATGGCCCGCACATGGCGATCACCCGAGAACACATCGACCCAGACCAGCATGCGCGGGCCCATCCGTGTCGCGTTCAGAGGCCGCACCTGCAGGCGCCGTCCCTGCACAGGCATCTCCAGGGACAAGGGCAGGGCAACGGGATCGATGTCCAGGCGTGAAAGGACCAGGCCCTTTTGCCGGGCCATTGACCGCAGGTGTTCGGCCAGTGCAGCCTGCGCCTGGGCAGCCACCTGCTCGCCCGCAATCTCCTGCACGGCCGTGACGATGGCCGTCTGGCGTGGCCCGCGCCAGTCGATCTGGTCCTCTCTGAGTCCTGTGCGGCTTCTGAGCCAGTAGCCCAGCCGCTCGCTTTCCAGCACGGCGCTTTCTCCCGGGCGCGGAGCCTGTCCCAGCGGTATGGCCAGCGCGCGACGCAGCATGCCCAGGTCGGAGCTGGTCAGCACCGCAATGTCTGCAAGCCGCACGCTGGAATGCTGCACCGTCACCTGAGGACGCAGCTCAACGCGCAGCCACGCCTGCGCAGGCACCGCCCAGGCGGGAGCGCAGCACGCAGTCGCCAGCGCGGCCACGGGCAAGAGAGCCTGCATCCGCCTCATCGCCGCAATCCGTTGACCATGCCCATCATGTCGTCGGCGGCCTGGACGATCTTGGTGTTGGCCTCATAGGTGCGCTGGGCCAGCATCAGGTTGACCATCTCGTCCACCATCTTCACGTTGGAGGCCTCCAGGTAGCCCTGCGCAATGTGGCCCGCGCCCTCTTCGCCCGGACGCACCAGCAGTGCCTCGCCCGACGCGGCACTGCTGCGGTACAGGTTGTCGCCCTGCGCAGCCAGGCCCTGGGGATTGGCAAAGCGGACCAGATCGATCTTGCCCAGGTCCGCAAGGCTTTGCTGCCCGGCCACGCGTGCCTGCACGCGCCCATCGGGCTGCACGACCAGCGCCTGCACATCGTCTGGAACCGCGATCGCCGGCTTCAGGGCCAGGCCTGCGGATGTGGCCAGGTTGCCGTCCCGGTTGACCGTCCAGGTGCCGCCGCGTGTGTACGCGGGAGTTCCATCGGGTGTCTGTACCTCGAAGAAACCTTCACCCTGAACGATGATGTCCATGGGCAGGTCGGTCTTCTTGATATCGCCTGCGTCGAAGAGCTTGGAGATGCCCGCCACGCCCACTCCGGCACCCATGCGCATCACCGGCGCAAGCAGGCCCGCGTCGGGCCCGGCCAGGGCCGCCGTACGGCGTGCCGGATCCAGGGCGACCAGATCGGAGAAGCTGACCCGCGACCGCTTGTAGCCTGCCGTGTTGACGTTGGCCAGGTTGCTGGCGATGGTCTCGACGTTGAGCTGCTGCGCCTGCATGCCGGTCGCGCCGATGTACAAAGCGTCATACATGGAAATCTGCCTCCAGAAATTGGCCAGGTGCAATGACCTGGCGCGTCTTGCAAAACGGATGCTTGCCGGAGTCCGGGCTGCCGAAACAGGCGGAACAACCGCAGCGAAGATGTGCCATCACAGTTCTCCCAGCTTGCGTATGGCCTGGCCGGTCATCTCGTCATAGCCCAGTGCCACCTTCTGCATGGACTCGAAATGCCGCATGGTCTGCATCAGTTGCACCATCTCGTGCATGGAGCTGACGTTGGAGTTCTCGACAAAGCCCTGCTGTATGCGGATATCGGCATCGGCAAGCTGTCCGGGCTGGCCATCGATGGACATGAGACCTTCGCCCAGGCGCCGCAGTTGCGAGGGCTGCGGCGCCTCGACCACCTTCAACTGCGCGACGGGTCTGTCCGTGCGGCCCACCCCATCCCCGTCGAAGATGTTTCCCTGGGCATCGATGCGCACCTGGCTTGACTGCAGGAGGATCTCGCCACCTCGCCCCATGACGGCATGGCCCTGGGCCGTGACCAGGCGCCCCTGTGCGTCGAGCCTGAAATTGCCCTGGCGCGTGTAGGCCGGTCCACCGGGCGTGCTCACCTCGAAATAGCCTGCGCCAGCCAGGGCGACATCCAGGTTCTGCCCCGTGGAGCGAAGCGTGCCGGGGCGGTGGTCGGTCTGCACCAGCAGGCCGGCAGCAGGCGTATGGGGTGACGCAGCCGGCGCGTTCTCGGCGGCGGCGGCGGCGGCGGCGGCTGCCGTGCCGACCATCGCGGCGAACGAGGGAGTGCCCAGCCGCAAGGGCCGCGCCGAGACGACCTCGCGCTGGTAGCCCGGCGTCAGGGCATTGGCCAAGTTCAGGCCTGTCCGGTCCAGTCGCTGCATGTCCTGCTGCATGGATTGCAGCGCGAGGGCGAGTACTTCTTGCATGGTCTGGGGAGCAATGGGAATGGGAGGATGCGGGCCGCTAGAGGCTCACGACGGCATAGGACTTGAGCTCGATGGCCTGGGGCACCTCGGCCATGGACAGCACCCGCAGGTGGGGCATCATCCGCTCGGACAGCAGGCGTACGTGCCGGCGCAGCTCGGGGGCGCACAGCAGCACGGGAAGCAGATTGCTTTTCATCATCCGCTCGGTCTGCTGCATGAGCTTGAGCATCATTTGTTCAGCCAGCTTGGGCTCCAGCGCGAAGGACGCCGGGGCGGCCGCGCCGTCGTCGGCGCGCAGGCCGGCCTGCGCGGACTGCAGGCCTTGCAGCAGCTGGCTTTCTATGGCCGGGTCGAGCGTGATGACATGCAGGGCGGCGCCTTCGCCCGCCAGCCCCTGGCAGATGGCGTGACCCAGGCGCAGACGCACCATCTCGGTCAGATGCAGTACGTCCTTGGTCTGGCGTCCGGCATCCGCCAAGGTTTCCAGGATGGCTTCCACATGCCGTATCGACACCTTCTCGCGCAACAGGTTCTGCAGCACACGCTGTACGTCACTGACGGACAGCACGGTCGGAATCAACTCTTCCACCAGGCTGGCCTGGTTCTGGCGCACGCGATTGAGCAGCCGGTCCACCTCGGCCCGCGTCAGCAGCGTAGCCGACTCGCGCCGCAGCACTTCCGTCAGATGCGTCATGAAGACAGTGGGCGCGTCCACCAGCGTGAACTTGGCGACCGTGGCGGCGGCGCGCTGGTGCTCCTCGATCCAGAGCGCGGGCAGGCCGTAGGTCGGGTCCCGCGTGGGCTCCCCGGGCATTCCATCGGTCCTGCCCGTCGGATGGATGGCCAGCAGGCGGTCGGCCCGCGCCTCGCCCCGCCCGCACACCACGCCGTCGATATGGATCTCGTACCGGTCCTGCCCCAGCCGCGCAACGTCCTTGAAGCGCACACGTGGCAGGACCAGGCCCAGGTCCTGGGCATGCTGCTTGCGGAAGGTGGCGATGCGATCCATGAGGACACTGCCGGGCTGGCTGACCAGGGCCGCCCACTCGCTGCCCACATGGACTTCGATGGGCTCCACCTGCAGCGACGCGTAGGGGTCATCCTCCCCTTTCTGTGCCGCATCGGCTGGTTGTGCTGCATCCTGCGCATCGGCCGGCGCCGTGCCTTCCTCGGCGGAGTTGCTGGCGTTGCGGTAGACCACCCACGCCACCGTGGCAACGACAGCGATCAGCACCAAAGTCGGCAGGGCAGGAATTCCTGGAAAGAACAGCAGGCCCGTCAGCGCGGCACCCACCAGCAGCAGCGTCTTGGGGAAGGAGGTGATCTGGCGCAGCACCTCCTGGCTCAGGTTGCCGTCCGAGGCCGAGCGCGTCACGATGATGCCGGTGCCCACGGCAATGATCAGCGCCGGGACCTGGGTGACGATGCCATCGCCGATGGTCAGCAGTGAATAGGTCTTGAGGGCCTGCGCCCATGGCAGCTTGTGCTGCATCACCCCGATGACCAGGCCGCCGATGATGTTGATCAGCAAAATGATGATGCCCGCGATGGCATCGCCCTTAACGAACTTGCTCGCGCCATCCATGGCGCCATAGAAGCCGGCTTCCTTCTCGATGTTCTTGCGGCGCCGCTGTGCCTCGGCCTGGTCGATGAAGCCCATGTTCAGGTCGGCATCGATGCTCATCTGCTGCCCCGGCATGCTGTCCAGCGTGAATCGCGCCGCCACTTCCGAGATGCGCTGCGCACCGTTCGTGACCACGACGTACTGCACCACGATGAGGATGAGGAAGACGATGAGGCCGATCACATAGTTGCCCCCCACCACATAGGCGCCAATGGCGCCGATGACGCGTCCGGCGTCTCCATCCGACAGGATCAGCCGCGTGGCCGCCACATTGAGCGATAGCCGGAACAAGGTGGCGATCAGCAGCAGGGACGGAAAGGTGGAAAACTCCACCGGCCTGGCCATGTAGAAGGTCAGCAGAAGGATCAGGAAGGCGAAGCTGAAGTTGGTCAGGATCAGGAAATCCAGCAGTCCGCTGGGGATAGGCGCAAACAGCACCACCAGCACACCGAGGACCAGCAGGACCATGGCCACATCGCTGTGCCTGCCGAAAAAGCGTTGCAGGGATTTCATGGCGCAGCCCCCGCCGCCGAGCGCTCGCGCATGGCGAAGATCCACACGATGATGCGGGCCACATCGGCAAACAGGTGCGGCGGCACGTGGTGCTCCACATCGAGTTCACTGAACAGGCGGCGGGCCAGCGCAGGGCTACGCACGACAGGAATGCGGTGCCTGGCTGCGATCTGCCGCATGGCAGCCGCCAGATGGCCTGCGCCCTTGGCAACCACTTGAGGCGAGTCCATTTCCCCATGGACATAGCGCAGCGCAACGGCCACGTGCGTGGGATTGGTGAGCACTACGTCCGCATTGCGGGTCTGGTGCAGGGCCTTGCTGCGCTTGCGCGCCTCACGCTGCAGGTCGCGCAGTCGCGCCCTCACCCGCGGGTCGCCCTCGCGCTGCTTGTGCTCATCCTTGACTTCACGCTTGCTCATGCGCATCTTCTTGGCGAATTCGCGGCGCGTGAATACCCAGTCAACGGCAGCGATGATGGCCATCAGCAATGCCATCTTGAAACCCAGGCTTCCCAGGTCGGCAATCAGCGTCTTGAGATAGCCCTGGGGTGACAGGCCGGAAAGGCTGTAGAACTGGGGCGCCAGGTCCTTGAGAGAGAAATAGGCGACTGCGATCAGCAAACCCAGCTTGACGCAGGCGCGGGCTGCGTCAAACAGGGCTCGCATGGACAGCACGCGCTGGATGCCATTGGCAGGATTGAGGCGGTTGAAATCGGCAACCACGGGCTCCACCGAGAGAACCGGCCCCGTCTGCATCGCATTGCCGACCACCGCGGCAATCATCACGGTGCACGCGAACGGCGCCAGCCAGGCCAATGCTTCCTTGAGCATGCCGGCAATCAGGGGCCACAGCATTTCAGCGCCGGGGCCGGCCGCAGAGCTTTGAATGACCAGCAACTGGTCAAGCCGGAACTGGCGAAGCGCCATATCCCATCCTTGCCACGAGAGGTAGGCAACGGCAACCGTGAACACCAGGGCCGACACCACGTCGGAACTCTTGGAAACCTGGCCCTTTTCCCTGGCCTTTTGCAGCTTGTAAGGGGTGGCCGTCTCATTGCGGTCCAGATCCTGCTCGGCCATCAGCGCGCTCCCGCCCCATGGGACGCAGTGAGAAAGACGGCCGCCCACATGTCGAAAATTCCCATGTAGACCCGGTTCATGGCGCCGCCCATTCCTGCAAACCACAGCGACATCACGGCAAACCCGACAACGATCTTGGCCGGAATGCCCAGTACCAACATATTGATCTGCGGAAGATTTCTGGCGACCAGACCCAAGGCGAACTCCACAAGCAAAATACAGAACACCACAGGGGCGGCCAGCGCAAATCCAAGAATGAACATCCCGCTGGCCTGCTTGAAAACGGGGCCCGAGGCGAGAACCAATGGCCAGTTCGCACCGGCCGGAAACAGCTCGAAGCTGTAGGCGAGAGCCCGCAGCAGGCTGTGATGGCCATCGATCAGCACGAAGCCAACCACGGCCACATAGTTGAATGCCGACACCAGCAGCGGCGCGGCCTTGTTACCCACGGGATCGAACACTTGCGCAATGCCAAACCCGATCTGCACATCGAGAAGATTGCCCGCCAGGGAAAAGGCTGCGAATGCCAGCAGCACGCCCAACGCCAGCACAATGCCCAGCGCCACCTCCACGCATGCCGCCTGGAGCAATCCACCCATGCTCAGTGCGGCCGCTGCCGGTGGCAACGACAGCAATTGCCCCATCGTCCAGGACAGGCCGATCACCAGCAGCGCACGCACGCGCCCGGGAATGGGCATGGCATACAGCACGGGCGTCATTGCCAGCACGACAGCCAACCGCAACGAGGGAAGAAAAGCTTTTAACCACGCGTCGTGAAGCCAGGTGCCAGCGATCGCCGGCAGCCAGTGATGCGGCAGGGAATCCATATCGTGGGGATTCAGAACATCGCCGGAATGCGCGTCCAGAGCTGGGTTGCGAACTGCCCCAGTTTCTTCAGCATCCAGGGGCCGCACACGATCAGCACGATGGCAGCCACGAACAGCTTCGGAACGAAAGTCAGCGACATTTCCTGGATTTGCGTGACCACCTGCACCACGCTGATGAGCAATCCGGTCAGCATGGTCAGGCCCAGTATCGGGAGACATACGATCAGACCCGTCCAGAACAGGTCCGACATCATTTTTAACGCCAAGTCAGCACTCATGCTTTCGCCTTGCAGTGTGCCTTGGATGACTCAATCACAATCTGCGGTCAATTGAATTTTTCAAAAATTCTACATTTATACACAACATAAAACCAGGCAGACATAGAAAAACAGGAGCCGTCTGATAAGCAAGTTCACTTGTTGCACCTAGATGCGCCAGTCGAACTGGGAGTCCAAAGTCAATGGTTAATTGACTCGGCAGCTATTTTTCTTGTAGCAAGCTATCTTTGAGGCTCTCAAAAAGCCCTTCTTTTCCACACGGGCTTATCCAGCCTTGCCCCCAACCTGACGTGCCCCGCCATGCACACGGCGCGTCCGCTGGGTGCCCTTAGATAAGGCACCCTAATCAGCCTCTACCAGCGCACTGTCCAAGTGCTTGCACAGAAGTTGCCGCGCTTCGTCGCCAAAGCAGCCAATGAAAACCAGGGCGGATTCGCGGATCTGTGCCACAGGCAGCTTTGTGATGCGCAGTCGCCCGCCCACCCAATGGATTTCCTGACCGCTGCAGTGGTCCGCCATCCGCACGATGCCCTTGGCCCGCAGCAGGGGCACGGGCAGGGTGCGCAGCGCTTGCCTGAGCCGCTGTTTGTCAAAGCATCGGGGCGTGGTGTACGAGAAGCTGCCTATGCCGGCCATGCCATTGACGGCGCCCTGCCAGACGCCGCCCGCTCCCAGCAAACCCTGCGAACGGCGCGGCCGGGGAACTGCATCGAGGAACAAGGCCATGGGAATGTCGCCATGCAGCGCGGTCAGCACCTGGGTGTGGGGGGCGAGAGCGGCGAGGAGGCTTTTTGCACGATCGAACTTCGATGGTTCCACCAGATCCGCCTTGGTAAGCACCAGCGCCGTCGCGCCGGCGATCTGGCGGCGGACCATGTCGCCGACCAGCGGGTCGCACAGTTGCTTATCGACGTCCTGGACATCCACCGCCACCAGGATGGCGTTGAGCTGCAGCGCGGGGTC
>Ga0308165_1000935_pt1 | contig 45061 bp, 47 predicted proteins | sample PhyWR2_FD_201032 | JGI IMG/M metagenome (GOLD analysis project Ga0308165, IMG submission 201032) | Phyllosphere microbial communities from UC Gill Tract Community Farm, Albany, California, United States - DLSLW.R2 | ecosystem: Host-associated > Plants > Phyllosphere > Unclassified | place: USA... | reverse complement strand
GGCCCAACAGGTGCGCGCAGGAGTGACGAATGATCTCAAGACCTTCGGCATCCTTGGCGGTAATGATGGAAAGCTGTGCGTCGTTTTCAATCAGATCGGAAGCATCAACCAACTCACCGTTTACACGACCAGCGATGGTGGCTTTAGCCAGGCCAGGACCAATGTCCAGGGCAACATCCATCGGGCTTACGGCACGTTCAAAATGGCGTTGACTGCCATCAGGAAGAGTAATTACAGGCATTTTATATCCTTATTTGCAGTGATGCCCCACACATAAGAGCATATACAAAGAAAATAATCGTGTTTTGACAATGGATTACGACACCATCTGACCAACAATCGTCAAATTGGCTCGCCATCCGACACATAACCGTAATCAGACAAACTCTGATTTACGATCTGTTCCCAGATGGTAACACTAACAAAAGGGGGAATGCACTCCCTGCACCGAGATTACTGCATCTACAACTTGCGTATGAGTTGAGTAAGTTTTGCGTTGCGGCGCTCGCGATCTACATTTGCTGGGCTACGCTTTTACAAGGCCTTACAACGAAGGGAGGGCATACTATGAATGTTTCCAGCAGAACGGTTGTCATATTGAATATTCTCTCTGCCGCGGGACTGGTCATGCTGCTTGCGAGCAAGTTTAACTGGTTTTGACTCTGCGGGTAGGCTATACATCCTGTATATTGATAAAGAGATGTAAGCTAAACACAAGGAAGGACCATGCCATCAAAACGCTTTGCGAAAAAACACTGGAAAATGGTGGTGGTATTAATCGCTATCTGCGCAGCGATGTTATTATTACGTTGGGCGGCAATGTTGTGGGGCTAAAGAAACGACTCAACATTACGTATGTTAATACATAATGTATCCCGCCTAATACGAATGGGTGATTATACGCTTACAAAGATAAAACATTAATTCGTAAATCTTTAAATAAATTTACGCCTTATCCCATGTTAAAAACCGGTACGTCAGAATCCGGTTTTTACAGGGTGGGATGATGCCAATAATGTCATGCAAAGTAATGACCCGTTAAGATCAAGACCACTCACCCGCCACAAGTTTATGTACATCAAATGCGTCATTCATTGACTGTCCGGTGGATTGTGAGCCCGGCGCAATGTTTGAGCCCGCTTCGACATCAGAAGCGCGAGTAATACCGACTTGAGTTGAGGCGTCACTGGCAGACTGTGTAGCTGAATCAGCGGCAAATACACCAAATGAAAGTGTTGAAAGCACCATTGCTGCTGCAGCGGTTTTGAATTTATTCATAATGTTTTTCTCTTTCTTAATTAATGCAGAATAACTTGAGACAAATAAATGCCTGTGTTGTTAGTGTAGATCTGGATCACACTTTTGCATAGTCAATTTATTTATCAAAAAGTGTCAAATAAACTGAAGACTTATCAAGAGAGACACTTATGAAGAAATTATGGAGATAGCGAATAAATAGATTATTTAAAACGCTGTTTACGTTTTAATAGCACGCTTTGTTAAAATAAAAATGGGCCGAAAATATTTCGGCCCGAGAGAATTACATTTTGTAACCTAAGGAAATCGTGGTTCTACGATCTGTATGTTCCGGAGCAGAAGCCGGTGGTTCAGAGTTCCAGGTGACGTTATAAGCGACTTTCAAACCAAAGTGTTCGTTAATCGCCACATTCAGCGCAGTCTCTGAGTTCAGTGTCGTATCATCAGCACCAAATACGGAGACACCCTGAGTGAATTTGGCGTTATCAGTGAACTGCCAGGCATAGGTGCCAGACGCGTAACCCAGCGGTTGCGTTTTGGTATCGCCATCTGTGTATTCGTCATAACGCACACCAGGACCGAATTCAAAACGGAAACTGTGTACTGGCCCGTTCAGGAACTGACGACCATAACCCGCAGTGAACACATCACGCTGACGGTAGCCGTTGTAGCGGTCTGTTAACCAGCTTGCCTGTCCGAAGAGATAATCCGTATCGGTCATGTTGTAACGGCTACGACCGCCAACCGCATACTTCTCAGAAGAGCGCTCGTCGTTAGAGGAGGTATTACTCGCATTACCCCACAGTGACCAGGCTGTGCTATTTCCGTACCAGGTCATGGTGGTATCAGCCGTCAGGGAAGAGCTTTTAGTGTTACCCGATTGCGCCAGATAACCAGCGTTAAGGTTGCCTTCAAACGGTTTCTGCGCAGTGGAGGGGTCATCCATGACAGTAAAAACGGTATCATCAGCGGCTGCATACATTGAGGCAAACACGCCTCCCGCCAGCATCATTGCAGCGGGTACTGTCTTCAAAAGCTTCATTTTTAAGGGAGTCCGTACAACAAAAAAAGAGACCATCACGGTCTCGGAAACTTTCTTGAGGATCAATGAGAAGGCATCCGTAGAAAGGTAACAAATTATAAAAAGGCTCATATAACATAGCAATGATTTCTTATTTCATTTTTTGAATAAGAACGATCTTAAACCGACTTTTATTACATAATAAAAAGACGCTATCGCTTTAAACATTTATATTAAAAATCATACTGTTATTTACTTTCTTTTCTGCATAATGAGTGCCAGGCTTAAAGAAGCCATTCTAAAAGGAGGTCATAATGGTACAGATTTACACTCTGACGCTCTCCCCTTCTCTCGACAGTGCCACCCTAACACCACAGATTTACCCTGAGGGCAAACTACGCTGTAGCGCTCCCGTCTTTGAACCCGGCGGTGGAGGCATCAACGTTGCGCGCGCCATTACTCATCTTGGCGGTAAAGCTACCGCCATATTTCCCGCCGGAGGCGCCACCGGCGAACATCTGGTGGCATTACTGGCAGACGAACAGGTCGCCGTTGACACGGTTCAGGCCAAAGACTGGACGCGGCAAAATTTGCACGTTCACGTCGAATCCAGCGGTGAGCAGTATCGTTTCGTGATGCCCGGCGCCATGCTGACTGACGATGAATTCCGTCAGCTGGAAGAAAAAGTCATGGCGATTGAAAGCGGATCGATACTCGTGATCAGCGGCAGTCTGCCACCCGGTGTCAAAACCGAAAAACTCACGCAACTGATCCATGCTGCTCAAAAACAGGGCCTGCGCTGCGTTGTTGATAGTTCAGGCGACGCACTCACGGCAGCGCTGGAATCCGGCGATCTGGAACTTATCAAGCCAAACCAAAAAGAGTTGAGCGCGCTGGTGAATCGCGCATTAACGCAGCCCGACGATGTACGTGCCGCAGCTCAGGAACTGGTACGCAGCGGGAAATCACGCCGCGTGGTGGTATCACTTGGGCCGCAGGGTGCGCTCGCCGTTGACGAGTCGGGTTACGTACAGGTCGTTCCCCCGCCGATGAAAAGCCAGAGCACCGTTGGCGCGGGTGACAGCATGGTCGGCGCGATGACGTTAAAACTTGCGCAAGGCGCATCCTTACTGGAGATGACGCGTCATGGCGTCGCGGCAGGCAGCGCCGCCACCATCAACAAAGGGACGCGGCTCTGTTCGCTCGCCGATACGCAAAAAATCGTCGACTATCTCACTCAACAGTAACCCTTGCTTCCCCCTAAACCCTGGGGGAAGTGTGCATAAAGTCGCCAAAATGGCACAATCAACTATGCTAAAAAAACTTTCATAATAACAACGAGGTGAAATATGAGCAGTGGTGATATCACCCGCTACGTGGTAATCGTAAAAATTCATGAAGATTCGCTGACCGAGCTCAACGAAATCACCAATCATTTCTCGCGAGGCGGTTTTTTGCTCACGATGGCGGATGATGAAGGAAACATTCATGACCTGGGCATCAACACTTTTGGGCTGATCAGCACCCTCAGTGCCGATGAAGTGAAAACGCTGGCCAATGGTCTTGTCGAAAGCGCGACAGGCAAAGAAGCCGACATCCAGGTTAACACCTGGGAAGCGTGGCAAAAAAGCGAACAATAAGTGCCCTGTATACATCCAAACGGCTCAGGTGTGCGTTAGCTCGTATTATTTAACGGCGGTTCTGCGCTAACTTTATGATCTGGCGGACAACATGGGAGAATCATCATGTGGCAGGCTATCAATCATCTGTTAAATGAACAGCTGGGCGAAGGGGAAATTGAACTGCGTAACGAGTTGCCGGGCGGAGAGATCCACGCCGCATGGCATCTGCGGTTTGCCGGACGCGATCTCTTCGTGAAATGTGATGAGCGGGAACTTCTTCCTATCTTCACCGCCGAAGCCGATCAGCTCGAGTTATTGTCGCGCAGCAAAACCGTCTCGGTGCCAAAAGTTTGGGCGCTGGGCAGCGATCGTGACTACAGCTTCCTGGTGATGGATTATCTCCCTGCCCGCCCTCTGGATGCTCACAACGCCTTTTTGTTGGGTCAGCAGATTGCGCGGCTGCACGCGTGGAGCGATCAACCGCAGTTTGGTCTCGATTTTGATAACGATCTCTCGACTACACCGCAGCCCAATGCCTGGCAGCGCCGCTGGTCCACCTTTTTTGCGGAACAACGCATCGGCTGGCAGCTGGAACTTGCGGCGGAAAAAGGTCTCTCATTTGGCAACATTGATGCGATTGTCGACCACGTTCATCAGCGGCTCGCGTCGCACCAGCCGCAACCGTCGTTGCTCCACGGTGACTTATGGTCTGAAAACTGTGCATTAGGACCAAACGGCCCGTATATTTTTGACCCGGCCTGCTACTGGGGCGACCGGGAATGCGATCTGGCGATGTTACCGCTACATCCTGAACAACCGCCGCAAATCTATGACGGCTATCAGGCTGTTTCACCGCTGCCCCCCGACTTTCTCGACCGACAACCAATCTATCAGCTCTACACGCTGTTTAACCGGGCAATTTTGTTTGGAGGGGAGCATCTGGTCAATGCCCAACGCGCGTTGGACAGGGTTTTAGCGGCATAGGCTCAGAAATAGCCATGAAAAGGGGTGGTCAACACCACCCTGTTTCGCTTCACAGAAATCCCAGCAGTGAGAAGAAGAAATACCCGCAGACGATAACAATCACCGGCAAAACGTACAGCGGGAATATCTGCAGGAAAATGGTGTGATGCGGCACTACAATGCGTGATTCAATCTGCTCTCGGGTTAAGCCATCAACACCCTTCGCTTGTTCAAGAATCAGTTGATCTTCAACGCCTTCACGCAGAAAACGGGTCTGGCGACTCATGCGTGCCCCCGACGCTTGCAGCGCTAGCGCGATAAAGATCAGTGCAAAGATTATCCAAAACACAATGTTCAATTGCTGCTGAAAATGAGGGGTGGGTGAGTTGTACCAAAAGAAATTCAAAAAAGGCGTATTAAAGCGCATCATCTCAATCATAACATGTGCAAAATCAAGCATAACCGCATTAATACCCGCCTGTTTTTCACTGCGCTCATACATGAATTTCAGCACTGAAATCAGCGTGGAAATCACCGCTGGGATGAAAATTACCCATCCGGCCACGCGTTTTAACACTGCTATGCGTCCAGCTTGTTGATACGTCATCAGTTCCCCTTGATAAAGACGCTCTGTTTGAGCCTAAGTTTACCTTCAGGTGGCGAATTTCGCCTGATATTTAAAAGCGATATGGTAAATTGCTTCTGAGTTCCTGTTTTAACCTTCCGCTGTACCCCTACGAAAGGAGATGTTGTCATGTCGACCCCGCACCAAATTGTTGCTGCCATTTTCGATATGGATGGATTACTGATCGATTCTGAACCTTTGTGGGATCGTGCTGAACTTGATGTGATGGCAAGTATCGGGGTGGACATCAGCCGCCGCGCAGAACTTCCCGATACGCTGGGCCTGCGCATTGATATGGTCGTCGAGCTTTGGTTCGCGCATCAACCGTGGAGCGGTCCGAGCCGTGAAGAGGTCACCGCCCGCGTGATCGACAGAGCCATTTCCCTTGTTGAAGAAAAACGTCCCCTGTTGCCTGGCGCCCGCGACGCCATTGCGCTGTGCAAATCTCAGGGGCTAAAAGTCGGTCTGGCCTCCGCCTCCCCGCTGCATATGCTGGAAAAAGTGCTGGAGATGTTTGATCTGCGCGACAGCTTTGACGCTCTGGCCTCGGCAGAAAAACTGCCGTACAGCAAACCGCATCCGCAGGTGTATATGGATTGTGCCGCAAAACTTGGGGTTGATCCGTTGGCCTGCGTGGCGCTGGAAGATTCCGTGAACGGCATGATCGCCTCTAAAGCGGCACGCATGCGCTCGATTGTCGTTCCGGCCGAAGAAGGCCAGCACGATCCCCGCTTTGCGCTGGCAAATGCGAAGCTGACGTCACTCGTCGATTTAACCCCCGCTCACCTTTTCGGCCAATAGCATCGCGTTTCGGGCAACATGGGGTTGCCCGAAAACATGACCGCTATAATATTTTTAAAACATCATTTCATTTTAATTTGTATTTCCCCGTAACGGCTTCTATTCTTACCTCCAGAACGACAATAACCCTACACTCTGAGGTACATATGATACTGGATGCCTTTAATCTTTCGGGAAAAGTCGCCATCGTGACAGGATGCGATACGGGCTTAGGCCAGGGAATGACGCTGGGGCTCGCGCAAGCGGGATGCGATATTGTGGGTGTAAACCGCAAAATTCCCGAAGAGACGGCAGCCAAAGTCATCGCCTTAGGCCGACGTTTTATGGCGATACAGGCCGATCTCAGCAAGCAAGACGCCATAGATGACATCGTCAGCAAAACCGTCGCTGAAATGGGTCGTGTCGATATTCTGGTCAATAATGCAGGCACCATCCGCCGGGAAGACGCGCTGACCTTCAGTGAAAAAGACTGGGATGACGTGATCAACCTGAATCTGAAATCGGTGTTCTTCCTTTCCCAGGCCGTCGCACGCCAGTTCATCGCGCAAGGCGAAGGCGGGAAAATCATTAACATCGCCTCAATGCTCTCATTCCAGGGCGGGATTCGCGTACCTTCTTATACGGCGTCCAAAAGCGGGGTATTAGGTATCACGCGCCTGCTGGCGAACGAGTGGGCAACGCACAATATCAACGTCAACGCCATTGCACCCGGCTACATGGCGACCAACAACACTCAGCAATTGCGCGATGACGAGCAGCGCAGCAAAGAGATTCTCGATCGCATCCCCGCCGCGCGCTGGGGTACGCCTGAAGATCTGCAAGGCCCGGTGGTCTTCCTGGCGTCAGCCGCGTCGGATTACATTAGCGGGTATACCCTTGCCGTTGATGGAGGCTGGCTGTCGCGTTAGCGCCGCTTTGTGACAAAGAGTTACACCGTAACCTCTTCCGCCTACTGTATAAAAACCCTATACTGTATGAATTGACAGTTTCGTGGATTTTATCATGACGGCGGAAGGCCACCTCCTTTTTTCAATTGCCTGCGCAGTGTTTGCCAAAAACGCTGAGCTGACCCCTGTGCTGGCGCAGGGCGACTGGTGGCATATCGTTCCGTCTGCGGTCCTCACCTGCTTGCTGCCAGATATTGATCATCCGAAGTCATTTTTGGGGCAACGGTTAAAATGGATAGCCAAACCTATCGCCCGGGCCTTTGGCCATCGCGGATTTACGCACAGCCTGCTGGCGGTATTTATCCTGCTGACCTGCTTTTACCTCAAAATTCCCGAAAGCTGGATTGTCCCCGCAGATGCCATTCAGGGTATGGTGCTCGGCTATTTGAGCCATATCCTCGCTGACATGCTCACGCCCGCCGGTGTTCCGCTGCTCTGGCCGTGTCGCTGGCGCTTCCGCTTTCCTATTCTGGCTCCGCAAAAAGGCAACCAGCTGGAACGCGTATTATGCATGGCGCTCTTCGCTTACGCGGTATGGATGCCACAGACGCTGCCCGAAAATGGTGCAGTGCGCTGGTCCTCACAGATGATCAATACGCTGCAATTTCAGTTCAATCGTTTTATTAATCACCAGATTGAACATTAAACCAACAAAATAATCACATCTGTCATAAATCATTCCATTTGGATATAAGCGCCACATCACACTTCTGCTAACCTTGCGCCAACATGATCGGAATATACCGATCGGATAATAAATCAGGAGAACGGGGATGAATTTTCCACTAATCGCGAACATCGTGGTGTTCGTTGTCTTGCTATTGCTGCTGGCGCAGACGCGTCACAAGCAGTGGAGCCTGGCGAAAAAGGTACTCGTAGGTCTGGTCATGGGTGTGGTATTTGGTCTGGCATTGCAGGCGATTTACGGCTCCGATAACCCGGTTCTGAAAGATTCCATTCAGTGGTTTAACGTTGTTGGTAACGGCTACGTCCAACTGCTGCAAATGATCGTCATGCCGCTGGTCTTCGCCTCTATTCTGAGTGCGGTAGCGCGTCTGCATAATGCCTCACAGCTGGGTAAAATCAGCTTCCTGACGATTGGCACTCTGCTCTTCACTACGCTTATCTCTGCGCTGGTCGGTGTGCTGGTGACCAATGTCTTTGGCCTGACCGCTGAAGGTCTGGTGCAGGGCACTGCGGAAACCGCGCGTCTGACGGCTATCGAAACCAACTATGCAGGCAAAGTAGCGGACCTGAGCGTCCCGCAATTGCTGCTCTCTTTCGTGCCGAAAAACCCGTTTGCCGATCTGACTGGCGCAAATCCAACGTCCATTATTAGCGTGGTGATTTTTGCAGCCTTCCTGGGTGTAGCGGCGCTGAAACTGCTGAAAGACGATGCGCCAAAAGGCCAACGCGTTCTGACGGCCATCGACACGCTGCAAAGCTGGGTAATGAAGCTGGTGCGTCTGGTTATGCAGTTAACGCCATACGGTGTTCTGGCGCTGATGACCAAAGTCGTTGCGGGCTCTAACCTGCAGGACATCATCAAACTGGGTAGCTTCGTTATTGCCTCTTACCTCGGTCTGGGCATCATGTTTGTCGTTCACGGCATCCTGCTGGGTGTGAACGGCGTCAGCCCGCTGAAATACTTCCGTAAGGTCTGGCCGGTGCTGACGTTCGCGTTCACCAGCCGCTCCAGCGCTGCGTCTATTCCGTTGAACGTTGAAGCACAAACTCGTCGTCTGGGTGTGCCGGAGTCGATCGCCAGCTTCTCAGCCTCTTTCGGTGCGACAATTGGCCAGAACGGTTGCGCGGGTCTGTATCCGGCCATGCTGGCCGTTATGGTTGCGCCAACGGTCGGCATCAACCCGCTTGATCCGGTATGGATCGCGACGCTGGTCGGCATCGTGACCGTCAGCTCTGCCGGCGTTGCAGGTGTGGGTGGCGGTGCGACGTTTGCCGCGCTGATCGTACTGCCTGCGATGGGTCTTCCGGTCACGCTGGTTGCACTGCTGATTTCCGTTGAGCCGCTGATCGACATGGGTCGTACCGCGCTGAACGTCAGCGGTTCTATGACCGCCGGGACGCTAACCAGCCAGTGGCTCAAGCAGACCGACAAAGACATTATGGATAGTGACGAAAACGCCGAACTGGCGCACCGTTAATCCCGCCAAAACAAAAAACCGCCCTCGGGCGGTTTTTTTATGTCTGTTATTCCTGAATATCTTGATCCTGACGGATTTGCATCGCCCAGCGTTGGGCAGCTTCCGGCTCACTGAAGGCTGGGGAGCGACGGAAATGTTCACTCATCAGGACAAACGCCACATATTTTCCCCGTAACTGCCAGACATCGCGAAAGCCATCCACCTTCAGGGCGTGAGCGGGCGGCGCAGGTTCGACGCGAGGCACGTAGCTAATAACAGGACGGTTTTGTTGACGAAATGATTTCATAATCAGCTGGTTCACTAAAACAAATTCTGGAAACAGGAAATTCCTATCATAGCCGATTCCCACCCCGTGCGTCGCGCCCGGCATGCACCGCATGCCGCCTTTCGTTAAACGTCCTGTCTGAAAAGTCTCAGTTTGCCCGTCAACAAACTACATTGTTCTATAGTTAACAGGGTTTTTCGCAACAACGATCCACTTCAGCAATGAAAAAGGAGACGAGTGCAATGTCGCATAAAGATAAGAAACATCAAGCTCAACCATCGCCCATCCATGGCACAGAGGAATCAAAACCGGGTATGGATTCACTGGCACCTCAAGACGGCTCTCATAAAGCGACGCCTGAGCCCTCAGCCCCTGGCGAGCAACCAACTGCCTCGGGCAGCGTGAAATCGCCGGATACCGGCAACGATAAACTTAAGTCACTGGAGTCTCACCGCAAGGGCGGCGAAAATTATGCGCTGACGACGAATCAGGGCGTGCGCATCGCCGACGACCAAAACTCGCTACGCGCCGGGAATCGTGGCCCGACGCTGCTTGAAGACTTTATTCTGCGAGAAAAGATCACCCATTTTGACCACGAACGCATTCCGGAACGTATCGTTCATGCACGCGGTTCTGCTGCACACGGTTATTTTCAGCCGTATAAAAATCTCAGCGACATCACCAAAGCCGACTTCCTTTCCGACCCAGATAAAATCACGCCCGTGTTCGTGCGTTTTTCTACCGTTCAGGGCGGCGCGGGCTCTGCTGACACCGTGCGTGATATCCGTGGTTTTGCCACCAAGTTCTACACCGAAGAAGGGATTTTTGATCTCGTTGGCAATAACACACCGGTGTTCTTTATTCAGGATGCGCATAAATTCCCTGACTTTGTCCATGCAGTCAAACCGGAGCCTCACTGGGCAATTCCGCAGGGACAAAGCGCGCACGACACTTTCTGGGACTACATTTCGCTCCAGCCTGAGACGCTGCATAACGTGATGTGGGCCATGTCCGATCGCGGCATTCCGCGTAGCTACCGTACGATGGAAGGGTTTGGTATTCACACGTTCCGCATGATCAATGCTGAAGGGAAAGCCACGTTCGTCCGCTTCCACTGGAAACCGGTGGCGGGTAAAGCCTCGCTGGTGTGGGACGAGGCGCAGAAGCTGACCGGACGCGATCCCGATTTCCACCGTCGTGAGCTGTGGGAATCGATCGAGGCAGGCGATTATCCAGAATACGAGCTTGGGTTACAGCTGATTCCGGAAGAGGATGAGTTCAAATTTGATTTTGACCTGCTGGACCCCACCAAACTCATCCCTGAAGAGCTGGTCCCGGTACAACTGGTCGGCAAAATGGTGCTTAACCGCAACCCAGACAATTTCTTTGCCGAAAACGAACAGGTGGCGTTCCACCCGGGTCATATTGTTCCGGGGCTGGACTTCACCAACGATCCGCTCCTGCAGGGCCGTCTGTTCTCTTATACCGATACGCAAATCAGCCGTCTCGGCGGGCCAAACTTCCACGAAATCCCGATCAATCGCCCAACCTGTCCGTACCATAATTTCCAGCGCGACGGGATGCACAGGCAGGATATCGATACCAATCCGGCGAACTATGAACCCAACTCTATCAACGATAACTGGCCGCGTGAAACGCCGCCGGCCCCTAAACGGGGAGGGTTTGAGTCTTATCAGGAACGCGTCGAAGGGACAAAAATCCGCGAGCGTAGCCCGTCGTTTGGCGAATATTACGCCCACCCTCGCCTGTTCTGGCAAAGCCAGACACCGATTGAGCAACAGCATATTATCGGTGCTTTTAGCTTTGAATTAAGCAAAGTGGTACGTACCTATATTCGCGAGCGCGTCGTGGATCAGCTGGCACATATCGACGTCAAACTGGCGCAAAGCGTTGCCGATAATTTGGGTATTACGCTCAGCGACGAGCAGCGTCATCTTGCGCCACCGAAAGGCGTCAACGGCCTGAAAAAAGACGCATCGCTGAGCCTTTACGCTGTGCCGGGCGGAACCATCAAAGGTCGTGTCGTCGCGGTATTGTTGAACGACAAAACCCGTTCCAGCGACGTACTGGCAATCCTGCAAGCGCTCAAAACTAAGGGCGTACACGCTAAACTGCTTTACTCACGAATGGGCGAGGTGACGACCGATGACGGCTCCGTTCTGCCGATTGCCGGAACGTTCGCGGGTGCGCCGTCGCTGACTGTCGATGCCGTTATCGTCCCCTGCGGTGATATTAAGAGTCTTCTTGGCAACGGTGACGCCGCCTATTATCTGCTTGAGGCGTACAAGCACCTGAAACCGATCGCACTGGCTGGCGATGCGCGTAAGTTCAAATCGCTGTTGAAAGTGGCCGATAAAGGCGAGGAAGGCATCGTTGAAGGTGACGGTGCTGACGATCAGTTTATGGATCAGCTTTTCGACCAAATGGCCGCACACCGTGTGTGGTCCAGAAGCAGCAAAATCGCCAGTATTCCGGCGTAAACATATCGCCGGGTAGACACTACCCGGCGATATTTCACGTCATAAATCCAGGAACGACCCCAGACGATAGCCCCGTTCTGCAATCGCATATTTCAGCGAGGGCGACGTCAGCACGTCAAGTTCCACAAGGCGCGGCCAGCAATAGGCACTTTTACGCACCGTGTTATCGACAAACGCGGGATGCGTCATCATCTCAAACGACCGTTCACCACGTGCAGCAGAAGCATCCAGAACCTGCAAGAACAGCGTTTCGCTGATTTCATCGCCATAAAAATCGCTGCTGTATCCTTCGCTGGTTGGCGCACGGCTCAACGTCAAATCGTGAGCAGTTTGCACCTGGCGGTCCACGCGCATTGCCACCCCTTTTCGCGCTGCAAACTCGGCGACCAGCGGGAAAATTGCCGGGATCATATGCACATGATGATGGCTGTCGATATGGGTCGGTTCGCGTCCGAAAAGATCGACAAAACGATTAAACTGACAGTCCAGTTCACGCACAATTTCGTCGAGCGGCAACGTCCCCTGCTCCGCCATCTGCCAAATCCATTTTCCCAGTTGCCCGCTGCGCGTCAGTCCTGGCATCGACGACAGCGGCATTCCGAGCGTCAACACAAAATGCATCCCCACGCCCAGACCCGGCCATTCGCGCGCCAGCGCGGCGGCATGTTCGACCGCTTCGCCGTTAACTAGCGCAGTGGTGGACGTCACCACTCCGTGACAACAGGCTTCAACGATGCCGTAGTTTTGCCCCTTCGAGAGGCCAAAATCATCGGCGTTTACGATCAGCAACTTGTCCATTTTCGTCCCTCTTAGCGTTGTTCGCGTTTGAGTTTCTCAACCGTCGCCGCAAAATTAGGCAACCATTTTTCATGCGCCAGGATCATTTCACGAGCCAGCAATTCCGCATCACGATCGGAATGTACCAGCGGGCTGAGATTCAGCGCCAACAACACATCATTCCATTCGCCACTCAGCGCGGCATGGCTGGCAGCCACTTCGAAGCCTTTGATAGTGTGAATCAAGCCCATGACTTTCTCATCAAAATGGGTGATACGTGCATGTGGCGTCGCGCCATCGCGGCCCAAAATGCAGGTCATTTCAACCGCCCAGTCTGCCGGGATATTATCAATATGGCCGTGATGCGGCACGTTCACGTAATGTTCAGCTTGCTTATCATTGTAAATCGCGTTGATCACTTCACAGGCGGCGTCGGAATAGTACGCTCCACCGCGCAGCTCAAGCTCTTTAGGTTTGACGTTCAACTCTGGATCTTTATACAAATCAAACAGCTGTTTCTCGACTTTCTGCACCACCTGCGCACGTGCGCCGCCTTTGTAGTACTCGCCCATTTCAATCGCCAGCATCTCTTTCTGCTTAAAGTAATAGAGCAAGTAAGAGCACGGCAGCAGATTCAGGGAACGAATCAGCCCTTCACTGAACGGCAGATCGAAGATATTTTTCACTGAACCGGCCGTCAGACGTCCCGACGCAACGCCGTCCAGCAGCTCAGCGAAGCGCGACTCGCCGTTGACCAACACGTCTTTGATAAAGACCATGTGGTTGAGACCAAACAGTTCAATGGAAAGATCGTCACTGTCGGAAAGTACCAGCACGTCGCGAATAAACATTTTCATGCCGATCGGAATGTTACACACGCCGATAAAACGTTTAAAACCGGTATGGCGATACACCGCTTCCGTCACCATCCCGGCCGGGTTGGTGAAGTTAATGACCCACGCCTGCGGGCAAATCTCTTCCACATCTTTAATAATGTCAAAAATCACCGGAATGGTGCGCAGGCCTTTAAACAGCCCCCCTGCTCCGTTCGTTTCCTGACCTAAGTAACCGTGGCTCAACGGGATACGCTCGTCGAGTTCACGCGCTTTAAGTTGGCCAACGCGCAGCTGTGTTGTGACAAAATCAGCGTCTTTTAACGCCAGACGACGATCGAGCGTTTTATGAATGGTTAACGGAACGCCGGCTTTTTTCACCATGCGCTGGCACAGGTCGAAAATAATATCGAGTTTCTCCTGCCCTTCTTCAACATCCACCAGCCATAATTCGCTCACAGGCAACTCGTGATAACGTTTCAGAAAACCTTCGAGCAATTCTGGGGTATAACTGCTGCCGCCGCCGATAGTCACGACTTTTAATTTCTGTTGCATAATATCTCCCTTAGCGTAATCAGGATAACTGCCTGCAAAGTATAGCGTGGCATTCCCGCTATAATATGGGCAAGCAATTACGTCAATATTGATGGCGGTTCACACCGCCCAAATTTAATTGATGACCGTTAAACTTTTACGATAACTACTTGGTGTAAAAGAGGTGAATTTTTTAAAGGTTTTAATAAACAAACTCGGACTGCTATATCCCGACTCATAAGCAATATCGGTGATAGAGTAGTTGGTGATTTCGAGCTGTTTTTTGGCAAAATTAATGCGAATGCCGTTAATAATTTGCACCGGCGTTTTTTGATAATAACGCTGCGTGGCACGGGTAAGATACTCTTGCGATTTACCCGACAGGGCGATCATATTTTCCAGCGCGTTATCGCCAAACTGCATTTTGTCATGCATTAATTCAACGGTACCACGGAGCCATTGCGGAATGTCATCGGCAATCTGCTGTTCATCACGATGATGGCGCAATCGGTTCATCACATAAAAGGTGACCGTCTCGATAAATTCGTCAAATTCATTGTCACGGAAATTCAATGATGCAATTACCGTTTCGATCCACGTCAGGAATTCATTTTTGACGCGATAAACCTGCGAGGCAACAAAGCAGAATGGCACCAGCGGTAAATAATGTTTTTCGAAGAAGCGTCGGCTTACGCCAACATTGAGAATACGCGTGGCACCAAATTCATAAAAACTCTGGTGATACGATCCCATCGGCAGGAAAACAAAGTCACCACGCTCCAGCAGCACCCGCTTGCCGTTGATTTCCTGATAGTAACGACCGGTCAGAACAATGGTGAATTCGTAGTAATCATGCTGGTGCAGGCCGCTGACGCTTTCCGTTTTATTGTAGATAACCACGTGAAAATTCTTGCCATTAAACAACTGCTGCTCAAGTGCGGTTTTAATTTCCATCGTGTTTACCTCCTGCGGCCTGACTTATTTCATCTTCTCGTGAAGCTCGATCAACTCTGCGACAAGCTCGCGAGCCAACATCGACGTCATCAGATGATCCTGGGCGTGAACTAACACCAGACTGACTTTCATTTTACCTTCGCCCTGGTCGCTTTCAATCAGCTTTGTTTGCACCAGATGCGCTTCGTTAAGCGCGGTACGCGACTGCGCCATCATGGTTTTCGCGGCCTCGAAATCGCCCTGTTTCGCCTGCTTAAGCGCAGCGTATGCCAGGCTACGTGCTTGTCCAGAATTGATGATGAGACCCATCACCACTTCTTCGAGGTCGTTTTCGGCGGCTTCTTCTGCCACGATAGTATCCAAATCAAACATCTTCATCTCCTTTTACCGCCGCGGGTTGCCCCGCGGCCTGACAATCTTAGAATTTCAGTGCGTTAGCAATATCTTCTTCACTTTCCTGCTCATCAATCACCGCCTGAGCCTTATTAGACACCGCCACGAACGGCAGGTAGACCAGCGTTGAAACACCCAGGTTGAACAAGGCCACGCAGAGTGCTGCCACACTGCCGTTACTGTTGAAGAAGGCGCCAAGACCGGTTGGCATTGTCCACGGCGCGAGGTTGGTCACGGGTGGGATTATCCCCATCGAGTAGGCAGCCAGGGTAATGGCGGCCAAAATCGGCTGGACCAGCACGAAAGGAATAAACATCACCGGGTTCATAATAATCGGTAAACCAAACAGAATCGGCTCGTTAATCTGGAAGATGCCTGATGGCAGCGCCAGCTTCGCAACCTGACGATGATCCGCGCGGCGTGAACCGATAAAGATGGCGATAATCAGTCCCAGCGTTGCCCCGGAGCCACCCAGCAGAATATAGGAATCCAGCATCGGTTTAGCCCAGAAGTGGAACTCTTTCCCTGCGGCAATTGCAGCTTCAACAGAACCATACTGGTTATAGAGGGCGATATTCTCCAGCGCCCACGGGGTCATAATGCCGTTATCCAGCGCGGTGAGTGCCAGCGAGCCGTGTACGCCGAAGAACCACAACAGTGAGTTAAAGATGGCATAGGCCCACCCCACCACACTGCCCATCGACGCCAGCGGTCTGGAGACAGAATCCATGATGATCTGGTGGAAGTTATTTCCGTGGTTGGCTAACAGCCAGGAGATAATACCGAATACGGATAAGATCAAAAAACCGGGAATTAAGGCTGAGAAAGAGCGTGATACTGACGCAGGCACGCTATCCGGCAAAGTAATGACCCAATTGCGACGAATAACAAAGGTAAACATCTCCGCAACGATCAGGCCAATGATCATCCCGGAAATAATATTCTGACCACCCAGCCAGTTTGCACCGACAGCATAGGCTTCACCGACACTGTATGGCGTCACGGTCATAAAAGCTGCCACGGCTAACAGACCCGCCGCCATCGGGTCAACTTTGCGTTCCTCTGCTAATGCTGAACCAATGAAAAATGGCGCCATCAGCGACATAATGCCTAACGTACCGTTATATACGTTACCACCAATAGCTTTAAAACCGTTCAGCGTTTCAATGGTAGAGGCATCCAGACGAATGCCCATAGAATAGAAAAACGAACCTTCACCAAAACTTAAAAAGACGTTATTGATTAAAACGAACATGGCGCCTGCCAGGGTCAGTGGCATTAATTTAATAAAACCATTTTTAATCGCATTAATATGAGGCTGCTTCCCTATTCTTACAGCAAAAGGAAGAAGTACCTTTTCAAGAGAGCCAATAAAATTACTCATAGAATTGCCCTTAAAAGCCGCAATAAATTATTGCGGCGTAAGTGAGTGAAATAACTCTTTGACGGGAAAATAAAATATTTTAATTAGCGGCAGCTTTTTTAATGGATGCAACTGCAGCTTTAAGAACACCCAAACCATCGATTTTGCCGTACAGCGCAGAATCGATCACTTCAACAGGTTTATTCGGCAATAAACGCTGAATTTCTGGCAGCATATAGGCAATTTGTGGTCCCAGTAGGATGACATCCGCAGCCGGGCCTTTTTCACCTGCCAGCGTTTCCGGAAACGCTTCAATCACCACAGGAACATCGTACTTTTCAGCTTGCGCGCGCATTTTTGACACCAGTAACGACGTTGACATGCCCGCAGAACAAAACAGATAGATATGTTTCTTTTCCATAGCCACTTCCCTCTTGTATGACCACCCACTATCACCAGATTGACACCTGCGGGCGTTACACTTGTTTGTCATTGAAATCGAGTATACGGCAAGGCGGGATGAGGTGATAATTCGCGGTTAATCAAAATTGTCTCTCCTTGACCTGTCGTTTTGACTGCCCTCACAGTTTATGTAAATAATTCGCGCAAATAAATAAGATTCTTCAATGCATAAAAAAACCGGCCAGGTGGCCGGTTTGTTCAGATGCTCAGGCTAAAACGTTATTTTGCTTTCGGTGCCTGTGGATCGGTATCATACTCAGCACAGGTCTGATAACCCGAGTTGATCACGTGTCCTGTATCATCCAATGCGACAAAATAGGTTTCTGCTTTACCGTCACGTTGACCCAGAATGTAAGTCTGGCAAGTCCCACGCGCATGAATCATGGTCACTTCTGAAGAAGGTTTACCCGCTACCTGCATCACCTGCGCGCGGCTCATGCCTTTTTTCACATCTTTAACGACCGGCTGTGTAAATTGATCGGATGTACGATCATAAGCTGTACAACCTGCCAGCATAGTCAATACCGCCGCTGCACCTAAAATTCCCGCTACGTTCTTGTTCATATTCTTCCGTCCTCTTGTTTATCAGCGCTTGTTAATCAGCGTGTTATCTAAGCATGGGATAAAAATGTCTATTCATCAACTTTACGAGCGAAGCAGAGTGTTTTTCGGAAAATTCTAATAAAACAACGATAAGCGACAAAATCGTCTTAATTTGCCCCTCTCGAAACTGTGATCCTTGTCGTTTTCCGTCCAAAGGGTTAATTTTGACACATCACACAGTGTGCTTTTTTGCTAATGGAGGGCGTAATGGCTCTGCAACAAGAAATTATTCAGGCGCTTGGCGTCAAGCCTGCCATTGATGCCGATGCGGAAATTCGTCGCAGCATCGATTTTTTGAAAGCCTATTTGAAAACAAACTCGTTTCTGAAAACGCTGGTGTTAGGCATCAGCGGCGGTCAGGACTCTACGCTTGCCGGTAAACTTTGCCAGCAGGCTATTTCGGAATTGCGCCAGGAAACAGGTGATGCGTCGCTGCAGTTTATCGCGGTGCGACTGCCTTACGGTGTCCAGGCCGACGAGCAGGATTGTCAGGACGCCATCGCTTTTATTCAGCCGGATCGCGTGCTAACCGTGAACATCAAAGGTTCCGTGCTCGCCAGCGAGCAAGCGCTACGCGAGGCGGGCCTTGAACTCAGCGATTTCGTGCGCGGCAATGAAAAAGCGCGTGAGCGAATGAAAGCGCAATACAGCATCGCCGGGATGACCAAAGGCGTAGTGGTAGGCACCGATCACGCAGCGGAAGCCGTAACGGGCTTTTTCACCAAATATGGTGACGGCGGTACCGACATTAACCCGCTTTTCCGCCTCAACAAGCGCCAGGGAAAACAGTTACTGGCCGCACTTGGCTGCCCGGAACACCTTTACCTGAAAGCCCCTACCGCCGATCTGGAGGACGACCGCCCTTCTCTGCCGGATGAAGCCGCGCTTGGCGTCACGTATGAAAATATCGATGATTATCTGGAAGGGAAAACGTTGGATGAGACCATCGCCCGTACAATCGAGGGCTGGTATCTGAAAACCGAGCATAAGCGTCGCCCACCGATTACGGTATTCGACGACTTCTGGAAACGCTAAACGTCATTAAGAGGCGGCCATTGCCGCCTCTTTTTTAACCACTCGCAACCTGCTACACTGTATAGCTGAACAGTATACGGAGTTTTTTGTGAGCAGGCGTCAATCTGCCCCGCGTATTGAGTTTGAAGCGGCGGCCATCTACGAATACCCAGAACATCTTCGCCCCTGGCTTGAGGCGCTTCCAAAACAGCCCGGCGTCTATTTCTTTCATGGCGAGAGCGACGCCATGCCGCTCTATATCGGCAAAAGTATAAATATCCGCAGTCGGGTGTTATCGCATCTGCGTACGCCTGACGAGGCCGCGATGCTGCGCCAGTCGCGGCGAATCACCTGGATGCAAACCGCGGGCGAGTTGGGTGCATTACTGCTTGAAGCGCGTCTGATCAAAGAGCAGCAACCGCTGTTCAATAAACGCCTGCGTCGCAATCGCCAGCTGTGCTCACTGCAAATCACCGCTGGGAAACCGCAGGTTGTTTATGCCCGAGACGTGGATTTCTCCCACGCACCGGGCCTGCATGGCCTGTTTGCCAATCGCCGTGCTGCATTGCAAGCGCTGCAAACGCTCGCCGATGCGCAGCAACTTTGCTATGGCGTGCTGGGGCTGGAATCACTCACTCGCGGGCGAGCCTGTTTCCGCTTTGCGCTAAAGCGATGTGCAGGTGCATGCTGCGGTAAAGAAAGTATTGAACAACACGATGCGAGGTTAAAGGAAGGTCTGGCGGCGCTGAGCGTCACCTGCTGGCCGTGGCAAGGCGCCATTGCGCTGAAAGAAACCCGCGATGATATGACGCATTATCACATCATTCATAACTGGTTCTGGCTGGGTGCCGTCGATACATTAGATGATGCGACGGCACTCCTGCGCGCCCCAGCCGGGTTTGATCACGATGGTTATAAAATCCTGTGCAAACCGCTGCTTGCCGGTGGGTATGAAATCATTGAACTCAGTGTCCCGGAAGCCAGGTAATTTCGCTGAACAACAGCGTCCCTTCAGATTCCAGTAAACGTATCGTGTGCGTTCCGTCCTGCCAGCTTGCGCCCTGATCGGCTGTCAGGAGTTTGTCCCCTAACTGCCACGCGCCACTCAGCACAAACGCCACGCCCCCGCGTGAGGCAAACGTCGTAAAGGTGCGATCGGCGACGCGCACTTTTGCCCGGCAAAAGTCGCGCTTCGTCATGATATTGAAATCCATCGACATCCGCCCTTCGGTGAGATTCGCCTTCACCGGATGGTCACCCGCAAAGCTAAACGGCTGGTGTCGTTTCAGGGTATGGCAGAACGCATGCCCCGCATCCAGGGTAACTTCGCCACCTTCAAGAAGTGTGATAACCCGATCAACACCTGGAAAAAGAGAGAATTCGCCGTTGCTGGCGATAGAGGCAATACTGGCACGCCAGTGAAAATCACGCGTCGCAGACGGAAAACAGCAAATCTCGCGCGTCTCGCCAGCCCCGTTTCGCCAGAGATTAACCGGCATTTTACGGATATCAAAAAAATCCATCACCACTCCTGAAAGGCGCAACTCGCACCAGGGCGACACTGCGTCAATGTCGCTATCTTGATTGTTATCGTTGGGTCATTACAGATGCATTATCGGCAGCAATGCAAGGAGGCCTTAGTGTGGCGCTAAAAAAAACACTAACGCCATGACTCTCTTAAACATTATCCAAACCGCTTACAGGAGCATACCGTGCTGGTGGCGCGTGACAAGAGGGTGAGAAAGAAAAAACCGCCGGACCTGTCCACCGCGATTACGCTTTTGTGAACAGGATTCCGGCGGTCTTATATGTGTTGAGCTGATTATTCAGCTGGCGGAGCCATTTTACCTTCTGGCGCAGGACGTTCTGTCAGACGCTTCTCAAAATTGGCATTGAATTGTTTTTTCTGTTCCGGGGTCAGAATGTTGTAAATCTTATTCTGCGTTTCCATACGGGCCAACATGCCGGCTTTGTGCTGCTCAGCCATCTTGTCGATTTGCGCTTCCGCTTTTGCTTTGTCAAACGTATTGCTCGCAATGATATCGTGCATTGCGCGGCGCTCTTCCAACGGAGGACGTTTCATCTGATCGCGCTGGCTTTTCATGATCTCACGGACCTGCTGTTTCTGCGCATCCGTCAGGTTCAGATCTTTAAACATCATGTCGTGATGCATACCCGGCTTGCCTTTATGGTGCATCATCTTGCTATCAGCGGGTGCGGCGGTTGTCGTCGCGGTGTCTGCGGCGAACGCCATGCTGGTAGCGCCCAAAGCCAGGGTAGAAGCAACAAACAGTGCAGTTAATTTACGCATAATTTTTTGTCCTTACTTTCAGTTATTCTTCGGCGCTATGCCGTGTTGACGAGATTAACTTTACGGGGTTTATCGTCAATAAATCAGAGCAACGGTAAAACAATGAAAGTGTAAAAAACAAATTATAGCCAAATGTGGAGGAATTAAGGATAAAGCGTGGAGAGTTGAAACAAAAACAGGCAAACAGCTGACTTTAAAGAGATTACGGAGGAGTATACCGAGCTTCAGATTAATAATAAAGCGATTAACCAGGATTAATCTGTAAATAGTGTTCGTAAGAGGTAGGTTTGCGCAAACAGTTTGGGCAACGATGATTTTCTGGCATCCCCATAGATTTCGATACACGAAGAGAAGAAGACCCTCTTCCGGACACTCATAACGTAAGTACATTGCGATGGACGTCTAAATAAATTGATTTAATAACGCCTTAAATGACGGTAACGTAGTTGACTTGATATTGTTATTATTATAATAGGTAAAGCAGCGTATATATGAACGGTCAATCACCTCAATATCAATGCCCTCCAGTCGTACAAAATTAGCTAACTTTTCAGTTGAAAGTATCATTCCTTTGCCTTCCCGAATAAAAGACAACAAAGAAAATAAATCATGATTATGTTCAATAAAATCCGGTTCAATGTCCGTAAAGCTTAAGATCTCTTTAATTCTTGACTTATGATAATGCGTATACTGATCTTTCCAGACAAAGAATTTGTTGTTATACCGATTATCATTAGATGTTCTATGCAGAATAACGTGGTGGCATCCATGCCAGGAATCACAGAGAGATCTATTTTCAGTCTCGAGTTGCCGAAAGGAGATTATCGCAGCGTTGTGCTTGCAATTAATTGAGAGCAGATCCTCAGAAGTAACCACCTCCCTTTTTATTTGAAACTTGAGGTTTTCTGAGTGAACAATCCTTTGCATATAATGGAAAAAACTATAAGGCACTGACATATCGAAATGAATGGAGGTGTACGAATCCTGCGCTAATTTTGTGAACTCCTCTTCAAAAGCCATTAATCTTTGATACGCTGGCAAACAACGATTGTAGCAGTCCCAGGCAAGCGCGGTAGGATCTAATCCATTATATTTCCTGATAAATAACTTCCCGCCTAATGAATACTCAAGCTCTGACAACACCTTGCTAAGCGGGGATTTTGTTATGCACAATGCCTCAGCCGCACGTCCAAAATTTTTCGTTTCCATGATAACCATAAAGTAACGCATTTTTTTCGACAAAAATATGCCCATGCCAAGCCTCATAAAAATGCAATATCATTGCACCGATTATTATTTCAGATGTAACAATAACCGCGCCCTCATTAAAAAACCATTCACCCGATTCACTTTTTATTATCAAAGGAATCAATCTGAGCATTATCGGTTAAAAAATCTGTAAGCATCATAGAGTTAATGGCTTTAAAAGCTACCGCTAGTGTAGCCAAACCGTCATTTCATGCAAATACTTATTTTGTAAAAAATAAATATTTTCAAAGAGTACCATTGCCTATCACCTTTCGGAAAATGCCTCCGATACATAAAACACCATTAAAACCATTAAAACCATTAACACCATCAAAATAAACATTCACCAATAATAAAAAGATGAACAGTTGAATATAATTTACCATACAGTCATTCCCCTGCATGTTCAAAAAGCATCCTCCCCAACTCTTACCCCTTATATTTATAGTGTTATTTAGATCGTTTCCAAAAATGAAACGTGTATTGTAAAAAATGACAAATCCACGCCTGAAATCGGAGGCAAGATAAAGCTCTCAACACAAATTTTTATTCCTGTTGGGAAATGCAAAATGGATCAATATTTTACGCAAGAAACTAATTCTCTAATGAATAAGGACTAGATTATGAAAAATTCAGTTCAAGCCGTCATTGCTTATGCAACATGGGAGTCAGGCGAAACGCCAACCCCGTACTATGACAACTGCATTATTACGCTTTATAACATGACCACAGCCGACATTATTGATCCAGAAATTAGTTTTGTTCTGGCTGATAACCAGCAACCCAGTCAGAATCGCAACTTTGTATTTACGAAAGATGGCAACACTGTTTCCGGATCATTGACGGATCAAACCACTATTCCAGCGAACCAGGGAAGCGTGAGCTTTGCGATTGGCATCAACGGCGGTGACCCTTTAGGCCCACTCCCCTCTCACTTTATTATCAACGGCGCTTCCGCGGATATTCCTGCAGACTCGCAAGCGCCTTCAATTCCACAGAACGTCACCGTGATTAACACCGGCGCGAAAAACGCCTCACTAACGTGGGCAGCATCAACGGATGATACCTTAGTGGTGGGTTATTTAATCGAATACTCTGATGGAAAAAATCCGCAGAAAATCTCGGTTGACACCACCAGCGGAACCATTACTGGATTAACGGAAAGCACACAATTCACCGCCAGTGTAAAATCTGTTGATATCGCGGGTAACCAATCAGACGCCTCCGCAACCGTTTCATTCACGACTCAAGATCCCGTCCCTGATGCCGGAGAATATAGTTTCTCTGTTGCCCCTTATATTGACTATATGGCGTGGCCTCAATTAACAACAGGGGCCTGTTATGACGCATCGGGTATAAAAAATTATACGCTAGCCTTTATCGTGACGGGGAAAAATAGCGTTGATGGCTCTTTAATGCCCTCATGGGGCGGTCAAAGTGAACCACAATATGATGCAAGGACGAGTAGCATTGCACTGGATGATATCAGTACGCTCAGGGCGAATGGCGGTGATGTTGCAATCTCATTCGGCGGTGCTGCCGGTGTTATTCTTGAGCAATCTGTTGAAGATATCGGAACACTTATCAGCTGGTATCAACAAATCATTGATAATTATGCATTAAAGCATATTGACTTCGATTTTGAAGGTTCAGCACTCGCTCAGACCGCAGCTTTATCCCGACATGTTGTGGTGATTGAGGCAATTATGCGCGCAAACCCCGCGTTGCAGGTTTCCTATACCCTGCCAGTGGATGGGCAGACTGACCCGGCAAGTCAGGGGTTAAGCTCTTACGGTCTGGATTTTATTAATATGCTTACCAACGAAGGCATCTTACCCTCAATGGTCAATGGCATGACGATGGACTTCGGTCAGGGCGCACCAGCCGATATGTTCACTGGAGTAAAATATGCCCTTGATGCACTGAATAGCCAGGTCGTACAGACCTGGCCGCAGCTGACAATAGAACAAGCATGGCGCCGAATGGGTGCGACGCCAATGTTCGGCGATAATGATGTTCAGGGGCAAACCTTTACGACCGCTAATCAATCACAGCTGCTGGATTATGCGCAACAGGTTAATCTTGGCATGCTCTCGGGCTGGAGCGAGAACCGTGACCACGATTTATTTGCATGGGCATATAGTCTACTTATCACAGGCTATCTTAACGCACGCTAATTGACGCATCATCCGTCATTTGATGTGTACGTCCTGGCCGCAACGTTGTGCGTTGCGGCCCGTTCTGAACACGTAATCTACAGCTCATCAGCTATGTCACTTCGCTATTATCGTACCCCGTCTATATTCTGGCACAGGCTGTAGCCTCTCTTTGTTTCCGCTTTTTTACGATAATTTCTCGAGCATCAACCCAGCCCGCAGGCCGAAGGCTACCGAGGGGTTAGGGAATAACACGTATTCCGTCGTTTTCTGCACTTCGTAGCGCTCGTCACCGTCTTGCGCTAACACGACACCATGTCGAAAAGGGGTGAAGTTCAACGTATGCGCCGCCATGTGTAGCTGGAAGGCCTCGCTGCGGCGGGTGATCTGCTGCACGACCCGATAGCGCTCGACGGTTCCTGAATGATGTTCAGGCTCGTTTCCGGATAGCAGGGCACGCAGCGCGATATGCGTTGGCGCAAAGCGTGAAAGATCGTTCTGCCCGAACGGCAGCGCTTTTCCTAGCTCCAGCGTACAGGCCAGCGCACCAAAATTCTCGCAGGTAAAATGGGTAAATGTCCCGCCAGGTGACTGATGGAAGACCAGCGCCTCAAGACCCGCATCCCCCAGCCAGCCAAGGAAAGACTCATCCCAGGGCTGGTTGCGCTGCGGCATAACGCCGAAACGCACGTGATAAGACGCACGAATGGCGGTATGCAGATCGAGATGCCAGCGGTCAGGACCCGCCGTGGCAAAAAACTCGCGCACGCTGTTTTCAAGCTGAAGTGCCCGCGCAGGCTCATCACCGGGCGGAAACTGTCCCCCGCGTCCACCAAACATCCGGTTGATATCGCTTTCCAGATAGCGCTTGTTTTGCGCCAGCGCCGGGGGATTCCCCAGCACCACCAGCACGCGGCAGCGCAAAGAAATGTCACCGTTAAAAAGTGCTTGCAGCAGTAAATCGACAATCTCAACCGGTGCGGTTTCATTGCCGTGAATCCCGGCTGAAAGCACTAAAGACCGCTCACCGGCGTCAAAAGGGATCAGTTCAAGTAACCCGCGCCCGGACCATGTCCAGTGAAACGTCGGCCCCTCGCCTTGCCGCGCAGCAGGCGTTTCATCCGCCAGCGTCAGCGCCAGTAAATTCTGCATAATCTCTCCTCAGCGCTGGAATGGGTAAACCGAACCAAGATGCAGGATCGTCGTTAAGGCATCCAGCGCCTCACGCCCTTCGCGCAGCAGATGCGGATCGACCAAATCCGCCTGCGTTAAGCGATCGCGATAATAACGATCGACCCAGTCGTTGAGCGTATTGAATAAGGTATCGTTCATCACTACCGACGGATTGACGGCGCGGATTTCGTCCGGCGTCAGCACCACCCGCAGGCGTAAACATGCGGGGCCTCCGCCGTTCGCCATACTTTCGCGCAGATCGAACACGTTAAGCTCGCTGATGGGATTATCGCCCTTGACCAGTTCGCTGAGATAGCGCCATACGCCCTGATGATTTTGCGACTCCTGCGGGAGAACCAGCAGCATGCTGCCATCCTCACGGCTCAGCAGCTGGCTGTTAAACAGATAGGTTTCCACCGCGTCCTGCACGCTGACGGCACTTGTCGGCACCTGAATTGGCGTAAAGCCCGGCACGCGCTCGGCCAGGGTAGCCAGTAATTTCTCCTGCTGGGCAAACGCCTGCTCGTGGCAAAACAACACCTGACGATTAGAAACCGCAATCACGTCATTATGAAACACGCCCCGATCGATAACCTGTGGATTTTGCTGCGCAAACACCACCTGCCCCGGGTTGACCTGATTCAGACGCGCAACGGCCTGGCTCGCGGCCAGGGTCTGGCGCGCCGGATAACGGGACGGCGCGACGTGTCCACTATCATCGCGGCCATAAATAAAAAGCTGCGTGGAAGGTTCGCCGTAGTCCCCGCCCAGACGGTTATGGTTGGCTGCCCCTTCATCACCAAACATCGCCACCTGGGGCAGCGCTTCGTGCACGCTAAACCGCGCATCATCCTTGAAGATGGCGCGCAGCACCCGCTCGGTGGTGACCGCTTCAGTCGCGCGATGGAATTTATTGTTGAGATTCGCCACGGTCAGATGCACTTTTCCGTCCAGCGTATCTGCCGATGGCGCGACGGTGGCTGCGTTGGCCACCCACATTGACGATGCTGAACTGGCCGCCGAGAGCAGGTGCGGCGCTTGCGTTCCGGCTTTTTCGACGACCTGCTCATCGCTGCCGCTAAAGCCGAGCTGGCGCAACACCTCTACGTTTGGACGTTCCTGCGGCGGGATCACCGCCTGCACAAAACCCGCGTCCGCCAGCGCTTTCATTTTTTGCAGCCCCTGCTTGGCCGCCAGCTTTGGATTGGAGACCTGGAATCGGTGTTTCGTCGAAGCTTCGTTGCCAAACGACAATCCGGCGTAATGGTGGGTCAGCCCCACCAGCCCGTCAAAGTTGACTTCACGCGCTTTCATGACGATTCCCCTGGGTAAAATCGAGTCCTGGGTTGAGCGTTTCCGGCAGCGTCAGAGCGGGTGTTTCCAGGCTGGCCATCGGCCACGCACAGTAATCGGCGGCATACCACGCGCTGGCGCGATGATTACCGGATGCGCCCACACCACCAAATGGCGCGGTGCTTGCCGCTCCGGTCAGCGGTTTGTTCCAGTTCACAATACCCGCACGTGCTTCAATCAGCAGTTGATCAAACTTATCGCGATCGGGTGAAATCAGGCCGCTCGACAGGCCATAGCGCGTGTTGTTTGCCATCGCGATTGCGCTGTCGAAATCATCGTAACGCCAGACACACAGCAGCGGGCCAAAGACCTCTTCATCCGGTACATCCCGTGCAGCCGACATATCAATGATGCCCGGCGTTAACAGGGATGTTCCTGGTTGCATCAGCGTGGGTTCCAGCAGCGTTTTCGCGCCACGCGCCACGTGCTCGCGCCAGGCCTGAATCACGTTACTGGCAGCCTGTTCGGAAATCAGCCCGCCGATAAACGGCTGCGGCTCGGCATCCCATGCGCCAGGCACCAGACGCGCGGTCACCTCAATGAGACGCGCCAGGAAAGCATCGCCCTGCGCGCCGTTTTTCACCAGCAGACGACGGGCGCACGTGCAGCGCTGTCCGGCGGTGACAAATGCCGACTGAATAGCCAGATGCACAGCGGCGTCAATATCATCAGGATCTTCAACAATCAGGGGATTATTGCCGCCCATTTCCAGCGCCAGAATTTTCTCCGGCTGGCCTGCCAGCTGGCGATGCAGCTGATATCCGGTTCCTGCACTGCCTGTGAACAGCAAGCCGTCGAGATCGCTTAACGCGCTCAGCGCCTGGCCGGTTTCACGTCCACCCTGAACCAGATTGAGCACGCCCGGCGGAAGGCCAGCCTGTTCCCAGAGTTTCACAACCGCTTCACCGCTCCACGGCGTCAGTTCGCTCGGCTTAAAAATAACCGTATTCCCTGCCAGCAGCGCGGGCACAATATGGCCGTTGGGCAGATGCCCCGGGAAATTGTACGGGCCGAAGACCGCCAGCACGCCGTGCGGACGATGGCGCAGCGTTGCGGCGCCGTCGGCCATATCGGTATGCTGTTCGCCGGTGCGGGTGTGATAGGCCTTAACCGAAATAGCGATTTTATTGATCATTGCCGTGATTTCGGTCGTCGCCTCCCAGAGCGGCTTGCCGGTTTCGCGGGCAATAATGCTGGTCAGTTCTGCCTTATTCGATTCCAGCAGCGTCGCGAATTTTTCGACGATCGCCTGACGCGCCGTAAACGGCAGTTTTGCCCACGCCGGAAAAGCTTTTCTGGCCGCCTGAGACGCCTGTGCTACCTGAGCCGGACTCGCATCAAACCCCTGCCAGAGCGCCTCGTTGCCTACCGGATTGGTCTTAACGCGTCGTTCACCTTCGCCCGTGACCCAGTCGCCATTGATCCATAAACTCATGCTGTTTTCTCCTCGGGGCAAAGTCGCACCAGACGAACGGTATCGCCTGCGTTACATTTCAGGGCGTCCAACTGGGCTGCGGTCAGCACCAGACGTTCACATTTCGGGTTGGTGTGGATCAGCATCGCGCGAAACTGGTCGTACTGCTCATTCGCCACCAGACAAGCGGGCCATTCACCGGGGGCGGGCTGGCCTTCTGCCACCGTTACCAGACGGCTTTTACGGATGGCACGCACGCGGTCGACGTCGCATTCCAGCGTCGGGCCACCGTCAAAAATATCGACATAGTTATGGTAGCGGAAACCTTCTTTCTCCAGCACCGCGCGAGCGGGCGCGGTCTGCGGATGGACCTGGCCAATTACCGCCTGCGCTTCTGGACTTAAAAAGTCGGTGTAGATCGGATGTTTCGGCATTAATTCGGCGATAAACGCTTTCTGCCCTGTTCCGCACAAATAGTCGGCACGGCTAAATTCCATCGAGAAGAAGCGTTCGCCCAGGCTTTCCCAGAACGGGGAGTAGCCCGTTTCATCAATAACGCCGCGCATTTCCGCCACCACTTTTTCGTTAAAGCGATCGCGAAACGCGGCCATGAACATAAAGCGGGATTTCGAGAGCAGATAGCCGTTCCCCTCTTTGCGCCAGTCGGGGTCAAGAAATAAAGTGCAGAGTTCGCTGCTGCCGGTGTGATCGTTGCTGAGGAAAAGCGTCGGCAGCGCGTTATAAACATTCAGCTCTTTCGATGCGTGAACCAGCGTGCCGACGCGGTAGTTGTACCACGGGTCATTAAGACCTACCGCCACCTCGATAGCGCAGATCCCGACCACGGTCCCGGTATCAGACTCTTCCAGAACAAAGACGTAGCCTTGTTCACTTTTTGGCAGCGTCCCTTGCCAGGTTTGCAGGGCGCGGTCGATACGAGACGACAGCGTTTTTTCATCGGCAGGAAGCGAGGTCAGCCCGCCTCCCGTCTTACCGGCAAGCTGCATGAGTCCGGCGAGATCGCCGCGCTCAACGGGACGGATAACCATCATGATGACACCCCGGATTTCACCTGTTCACAGGCCAGCGCAAAACGGTCTAAACCGGTGGCGACCTCTTCTTCGCTGACGATTAACGCCGGCGCAAAACGCACCACGTTAGCTCCCGCGATGAGCACCATCACGCCCGCTTTTGCAGCTTCCTGTGAAATAAGTTTAGCTTTTCCGGCAAATTCAGCCGTCAGTTCGCAGCCGATCAGCAGCCCCAGACCACGAATTTCTTTGAACATACCGGTTTTACTGTTAATGGCGTTTAGACGCTCCACAAACCAGTCGTGGCGCTGCTTCACGCCCTTTAACACCTCTGGCGTATTGATGATATCCAGCACCTGTCCAGCCACCGCCGACGCCAGCGGGTTACCGCCGTACGTCGTGCCGTGCGTGCCCACGACCATCACGCTGGCACATTTGTTGGTCGTCAACATTGCCCCAATCGGGAATCCACCACCGAGTGCTTTGGCTGTCGACAGCACATCCGGCGTCACGCCGTAGTGCATATACGCATACAGCTCGCCGGTACGACCGACACCGGTCTGGACTTCATCAAAAATCAGCAGCGCATTGTGGCGATCGCACAGTTCGCGCAACCCTTGCAGGAACGCTTTATCGGCAGGCACCACGCCGCCCTCACCCTGCATCGGCTCGACAATAACCGCGCAGGTATTGTCATTAATCAGCTCAGCTGCAGAGGCCAGATCGTTATAAATGGCGTGACGAATGTCCGGCGGCAGCGGAGCAAAATCCTGTGAATAGGCCGGCTGACCGCCCGCGCTCACGGTAAACAGGGTGCGCCCGTGGAAGGCGTTTTTGAACGCCACAATTCCGCTTTTTTGCGCGCCAAAATGATCGTGAGCATATTTACGTGCCAGCTTGAGCGCCGCTTCGTTGGCCTCGGCACCGGAGTTACAGAAAAAGATTTTTTCGGCAAAGGTCGCGTCGATCAGTTTTTTAGCCAGGCGCAGAGCAGGTTCGTTGGTATAGCCGTTGCCGGTATGCCAAAACTTCGCGGCCTGATCGTTCAACGCCTGACGCAGCGCCGGATGCGCGTGCCCGAGGGCATTCACCGCAATCCCACCGGCAAAGTCGATATACTCTTTACCCTGCTGGTCCCACAGGCGTGAGCCTTCGCCCCGTACCGGAATAAAAGCCGCCGGAGCGTAAACCGGCATCATCCATTCATCGAAATTTTCACGCGTAATTGACAGAGACATAGCGACCTCATCCGGTAAATTAAAAGTTATTCAAATGTTAAATAATTGAGTGTTTGCACTGTGAATGTAGATTGCAGAGTTCGTGCCAGCCAGTGATAAAATTGCATAAATGGGTTGGGAGGACGGAATATCAATAAGTTAAGCATTACCGTCATTCACTTTTAATGCATAAAAAGTGAATATTTTTACAGCAAGCGGCGGTTTGCCGCAGGAAAAACAGAAATATTATTCACGAGCCAAATATTATTCTGGATTTGTGATCGCTCGCGAAATTTACCGGCCGTTTGCGCCCTGTTTGAGGGCAAGGTGCGTCGAAATGGTGCAAATATTGCACCGTCGGGATTTTCTGTTGCAGTTATTGGTTGAACCCGATAACAGACGACGCAAATTCTGCTAACATCCATGCACTATTCACCTTGCACTGGCATCGACTATGAAATTTGTCTCTTTTAATATCAACGGCCTGCGCGCCCGCCCTCACCAACTGGAAGCCATCGTTGAGCAACATCAGCCAGACGTGATCGGCCTGCAGGAGACAAAAGTTCACGACGACATGTTCCCCCTCGAAGACGTCGCCAAACTGGGCTACAACGTCTTTTATCACGGGCAGAAAGGCCACTATGGCGTGGCGCTGCTGACCAAACAGACGCCTGTTTCCGTGCGTCGCGGCTTCCCCGGTGACGACGGTGAAGCGCAGCGCCGCATTATCATGGCGGAAATTCCCTCTCCGCTTGGGAACATCACCGTCATCAACGGTTATTTTCCGCAGGGCGAAAGCCGCGACCACCCGACAAAATTCCCGGCTAAGGCCAAGTTCTACCAGGATCTGCAGGATTATCTGACGACGGAACTGAACAAAGAGAATCCGGTGCTGATCATGGGTGACGTGAATATCAGCCCAACGGATCTGGATATCGGCATCGGCGAAGACAGCCGCAAGCGCTGGCTGCGTACCGGTAAATGCTCGTTCCTGCCGGAAGAGCGCGAGTGGATGCAGCGTCTGCAAAGCTGGGGCCTGGTGGATACGTTCCGTGCCGCAAACCCGGATACGCAGGACCGCTTCTCGTGGTTTGACTACCGCTCAAAAGGTTTTGATGACAACCGCGGCCTGCGCATCGACCTGCTGCTGGCCAGCGCGCCGCTGGCAGAACGTTGCATCGAAACCGGCATCGATTACGACATTCGCGGCATGGAAAAGCCGTCCGATCACGCGCCAGTCTGGGCGAAGTTCAAGCTGTAATCGCCGGTGAAACTGCCAAAAATTCTGTTGATATGCGCCCTTTTGGGCGCATTTTTCATGATTCAGACGCTGCTGCCCCCCGGTTTTCTTTCGCTCGAATCCATCAAAACGCATCAGCTCGCGCTACAGGATTATGTTGAACAGGCTCCCGCACGCAGTGCCGTGCTCTATTTCGCCGCCTACGTGGTGCTCTCTGCCCTGTCGATTCCGGGTGCGGCGCTGCTCACCCTGCTCGGGGGCATGCTGTTCCCGTTTTGGCAGGGCATTCTGCTGGTGTCGTTTGCCTCCACGCTGGGCGCGACGCTGGCGATGCTGACCAGCCGTTATCTTCTGCGCGATGGGGTTCAGCGCCGGTTCAGCCATCAACTAAAAACGGTTAATGAGGGGATGGATCGCAACGGCGTGTTTTATCTTTTCGCCCTACGTCTGATGCCCCTTTTTCCGTTCTTCCTGGTCAATTTGCTCGCCGGTTTAACAAGCCTTAGCGTGCGTCGTTACTGGTGGATTAGCCAACTGGCGATGCTGCCCGCCACGGTGATATTCCTGAATGCCGGACGCGAACTGGGCAAGTTAACGTCGCTGCGCGATATTCTGTCGCCGGGCATCCTTTTCGCCTTTACACTTTTAGGGTTATTGCCGCTCGTTTCACGCTGGCTGTTTTCTCGCTATTTCCATTCTTCTCATTAACAGGGAGGCATTATGCGCCGTGTGCGTTGCTGCGTATTTCTGATCGGACTGCTGCTGGCAGCCCCCGCTATGGCTGATACCCGTTGGCAAACCGTGCAGAACGAAGCCAAAGGCCAGACCGTCTGGTTTAACGCCTGGGGCGGCGATCAGGCCGTCAACCGTTATCTCGCCTGGGTGAGCGGCGAGATGAAAACCCATTACGCGATCACCCTCAAAATCGTGCATCTTGCCGATGCCGCCGATGCGGTCAAACGCATCCAGACGGAATCCGCCGCCGGGCGAAAAACCAACGGTTCTGTCGATTTACTGTGGGTGAACGGGGAGAATTTCCGCACGCTGAAAGAGGCAGGCTTGCTGCAAACGGGCTGGGCGCAAACGCTGCCGAACTGGCGCTATGTCGATACCGATAAACCGGTTACCGAAGATTTTGCCATCCCCACCGACGGCGCAGAATCCCCATGGGGCGGCGCACAGCTGACGTTTATTGCCCGCAAACAGAGTCTGCCGGTTCCGCTCGCCGATCCCGAAGCCTTACTCAACTATGCGCAAAACAATCCGGGCAAAATCACTTATCCGCGTCCGCCCGATTTCACCGGCACGGCGTGGCTGGAACAACTCCTGCTGACGCTTACGGCACATCCTGATGCGCTGAACGTCGCGCCGAATTCACATACGTTTGAGGCCGTGACCGCTCCGCTGTGGAATTATCTCGATAAATTGCACCCGCTGCTGTGGCGCGACGGCAAAGATTTTCCACCGAGTCCTGCACGAATGGATGCCCTGCTCGCCAGCGGTAATCTGAATATGTCTGTCACCTTTAATCCGGCCCACGCGCAGCAAAAAGTGGCCAGCGGCGAACTGCCAGCCGACAGCTACAGTTTTGGCTTTCGCGACGGCATGATAGGCAATGTGCATTTCGTGACGATCCCGGCAAACAGCAGCGCCAGCGCGAGTGCCAAAGTTGTCGCCAATTTCCTGCTGTCGCCCGAGGCGCAAATTCGCAAAGCCGATCCTAAAATCTGGGGCGACCCGAGCGTGCTAAGCCCGCAAAAACTCGCCTCCGAGCAGGCCGCGCAACTGCAACAATTTATCCCCACCGGGTTGCCGAAAACCTTGCCGGAACCGCACGCGGCGTGGGTTAGCGCGCTGGAGCAAGAATGGTTGCGTCGTTACGGCACCCGCTAGGCTGGCTGGTCGGGATAGCGATCGCCGTCATTTATGCGCCGCTGATCCCTGCCGCAGTAATGCTGGTGACACCGGCTTTTTCGCTTGCCGGATGGCAGGCGCTGTTTAGCGATCCGCAGCTGCCGCAGGCGTTTATCGCCACGCTGGTTTCTACGCTTATCGCCACCGCAGGATCGCTTTTGATTGCCCTGTGCGTGGTCGCGGCGCTTTGGCCCGGCGAGCGCTGGGGGCGTTTGCATACCCGACTGCCGTGGCTGCTGGCCGTTCCGCATGTCGCCTTTGCCACCAGCGTGCTGCTGATGTTTGCGGAAGGCGGTGTGTTTTATCAATGGTGCACCGCCTGTTCTCCCCTGCTTGATCGCTACGGTATTGGCCTGGGGCTGACGCTGGCGGTGAAAGAGAGCGCATTTGTGCTGTGGGCGATGTATGCGGTGCTGCCCGAAAAGACGCTGGCGCAACAGTGGGTGGTGCTGCGAACGCTCGGTTATTCGCGCATTCAAGGACTTTTCTGGCTGGTGCTGCCCGCCATCACGCCAGCGCTCGGCGCGGTAATGTTGGCGGTGGTCGCCTGGTCGCTGTCGGTGGTGGATGTCGCGATTATCCTTGGCCCGGGTAATCCGCCGACGCTGGCGGTGCTGGCCTGGCAGTGGTTGAGTCAGGGTGATGCCCAGCAGCAGATCAAAGGGACATTATTGTGCCTGCTGCTCCTTCTGCTGCTGGCGCTGTTTGCCGCCCTCGATTTTATAATCTGGAGACGCTGGCACCGCCCGATTCCCGCCGCGTCGGGCGTTCGGCAGCCGTTGGGCGCGCCCGTTGTCGGCACAACGCTGGGATGGCTACTGCCGCTTTGCGGTGTTTTATGCGCAGCGGCGCTGGTGTTGCTGGCGGACGGAGACAGTTTTGATTTTGAGCCGTTTAGCACCAGTCTCTCGCTGGCACTGTTTTCTGGCCTGATAGCCCTGACGATTATTCTACTCTGGCTCGAGTGGGGACCGTCTCGCGGATCGCTCTGGATCTGGCTTCCGCTGGCACTTCCCGCCCTGCCGCTGGTCGCGGGACAGTACCGTATCGCGCTCTTCATGGGCATCGACGGAACCTATTTCGCTGTGCTGTGGGGGCATCTGCTGTGGGTGTTGCCGTGGATGCTGCTGGTGCTGCAACCCGCCTGGCGCAGGCTGGATCCGCGCGCGACAGTAATCGCGAGAACGCTTGGCATGCGGCGCAGTAAAATATTTTGGACGATTAAATGCCCGTTGCTGACCCGCCCTCTGCTTACCGCTTTTGCCACGGGCTTCTCCGTCAGTATGGCGCAATATTTGCCCACGCTGTGGCTCGGCGCCGGACGATTCCCGACGCTGACCACCGAGGCGGTCGCGCTTAGCAGCGGCGGCAGCACGGCCATTCTCGCGGGGCGCGCGCTGTGGTTACTGGCGCTGACGGCAGCCGCTTTTGGCCTCGCGGCAGGTTTATCCCGCCTGGCGGGACGTTTCAGACGAGGTCTACGTTAATGCTGATAGTTAAAAATCTGACGCTTGAACCGCTGTTACGCCGCGTGAACTTTAGCGTGAATAAGGGCGAGATCGTCACGTTGATGGGTCCGTCGGGCAGTGGAAAATCCACGCTGTTCGCCTGGATGGTGGGTGCACTCTCCACGGATTTTAAAGCGTGTGGCGAGCTGTGGCTGAACGACAGACAATGCGACGCGCTGCCCATTGAGAATCGTAAGATCGGTATTTTGTTCCAGGATGCACTGCTGTTCGACCACTTTAGCGTGGGGCAAAATCTGCTGCTGGCGCTACCTGCGCATATCAAAGGCCATGCTCGGCGTGAGCAGGTTGAGCACGCGCTGAAAAGTGCAGGTCTTGATGGGTTTTACGCAAGCGATCCGGCCACGCTCTCGGGTGGGGAGCGCGCCAGAGTCAGCCTGTTGCGCGCGCTTTTGGCGCAGCCGCACGCGCTGCTGCTGGATGAGCCGTTTAGTCGTCTGGACAAAGCGCTGCGCGTCACATTTCGGGAATGGGTGTTCGCACAGGTTCGCGCGCTCAATATTCCCGTGGTGCTGGTCACGCACGATGAAGACGATATTCCGGCGGAGGGACGCGTGCTTCAGCTGTCCATGTGGCAATAATTTATGTGCTAACGCAAAGAACTCTGGCGAGCGGGGGACGAAAATGACACACCTTTTACCTGATATCAGATTTTTCGATGAAACGTGTTTCTCACCTGTCCACGCTCGCCATGATCCTGGGGCTCGCCACTTTCTCCACCGCTGCCGCTGATATGGCGCAATCACTGACGTTTGCGCAGCTGCAACAGCATCAGGGTACGGTTATCGACACCCGCGCCAGCGCGTTTTATAACGGCTGGCCGCAGACGCTGTCTGGCCCGTCCGGGCATGAACCTGCCGCGCTGAATCTCTCCGCCAGCTGGCTTAACGTGATGAGTGACGAACAGCTCGCAGGCTGGGCAAAACAGCACAACCTGACGCCAGCGTCTGTGATTGCCCTGTACGGCAACGACGCAGACAATCAGGCGGTCAAAGCGCGCTTAAACAATGCCGGATATTCGGCGGTTTCAACGCTGGGTGACGCGCTGCAAACCCCTGCCCGCCTGCAACGTCTGACTCATTTTGAGCAACTGGTTTATCCGCAGTGGATCCATCAGTTACAGCAGGGTAAAAAAGTGGCTGCCGCGCCGACAGGTGATTTTAAAATCATCGAAGCCGCCTGGGCCGCGCCCAAATTCTATCTTTTGAATCATATTCCTGGCGCGGATTACATTGATACCAATGAAGTCGAAAGCGAACCGCTGTGGAATAAAGTGTCAGATGACAAACTGAAAGCCATGCTGGCGAAGCACGGCATCCGTCACGACACTACCGTCATTCTGTATGGCCGCGACGTCTATGCTGCGGCACGCGTGGCGCAAATCATGCTGTACGCCGGTGTGAAGGACGTACGCATTCTGGACGGTGGCTGGAAAGCGTGGTCCGACGCGAATCTGCCGGTCGAGCGCGGGACACCTGCCAGGGTTAAACCGGCGAATGATTTCGGCGCGCCCATTCCTGGGCAGCCGCAGTTGATGGTGGATATGGAACAGGCGCGCGGTATGCTGCATCGCAAGGATGCCTCGCTGGTTAGCATTCGCTCGTGGCCGGAATTTATCGGTGAAACCAGCGGCTATAGCTACATCAAACCCAAAGGCGAAATCGCCGGGGCCCGCTGGGGTCATGCGGGCAGCGACGCTACCCATATGGAGGACTTCCACAATCCCGATGGAACCATGCGCAGCGCAGATGATATCGCGGCGATGTGGAAGCAGTGGAATATTCTGCCCGATCAGCATGTGGCGTTTTATTGCGGCACGGGCTGGCGCGCATCAGAAACCTTTATGTACGCGCGGGCGATGGGCTGGCAAAACGTCGCCGTATACGACGGCGGCTGGTACGAATGGAGCGGTCATCCGCAAAACCCAGTCACGACCGGCCCACTGACGCCTGAAAGCACGCTTTAACGGGCGAGCGCTTTCAGCGTTTGATACCCGCTCCAGATGCGCGTTGTGGTGGTTAGCCAGCACAACGCGCCAAAGATCCAGGCGAACAGCGCAAAGTGCATCGGGAACAAACAGCACAGCGCGAACAGCAGAATTGTCTCCGTCCCTTCCGTTAATCCCCCCAGATAATAAAACGACTTGTGCGCGTAGCCAGGATTATCAATATCATGCTTTGCAGCCAGCGCCGCAAACGCCAGAAAACTGCTCCCCGTACCGATAAACGCAAACAGCAGCCAGGCTGCCGCCAGGGCATTTTCCGCCGGAGTGGCCAGCGCAAAACCAAACGGCACCAGGGCGTAAAACAGGAAATCGAGCGCAATATCGAGAAAGCCACCGGCATCGGTTATGCCGCGCCGCCGTGCTAGCGCACCGTCGAGTCCGTCGAGCAAACGGTTCAACACGATGGCCACCAGCGCCGCCAGATACCAGCCCAGCGCCAGAAAAGGCAACGCCAGCACGCCGATGGCAAAGCCTACCAGCGTTAAGCCATCGGCGGTGATAGTCGGCTTATCAAGCCTCTCCACCAGACGGTTAAGCCCTGGTTTTATGCGCGGATGCACATGTCTGTCAAGCATGCGGTTTCCCTTTAAACGCGTCGCAGAGCCCCTGCGCCGGAATATCCAGCGCAGCGTTGAAACGCGCCGAAAGATTCTGAAACGCAATCAGGGCGGTCATTTCTGTTATGGCGGCGTCGCTGTAAAAGCGCTTTAGCTCGGTTTTTACGTCGTCACCGATCTGCGGCGGCGTGGCGGTTGTCGCCTCCGCATAGGCCAGCGCAGCCTGCTCATCCGCGCTGAACAACGTCGAATCGCGCCAGTGGCTGACGGCGTGCACTTTATCCAGCGCGCCGCAGCGCTCGGCCAGACGCAAACTGTTGGCATCAATACAAAATGCGCAGTGACAAAGCTGCGATACGCGGGTCATCAGCAGCGAGCGCAGCGATGGACTGAGGCGCGCATGACGGCGCTCAAGAAAGCCGACAAACAGCGCCACCAGCCAGAACAAACGCGGCATTCGTCCCCACCAGCGGGTGGGATTAAGCACGGCGCCGAAATGCTTTTTCTGCATCGCAGCGATGGGTTTTAGGCTGACGGGAATTGATTTGACGGGGTGGACCCAGGCGGTTGTTTCTTTCACCGAACTCTCCTGATAGCTGGACTCTTTGAAAGGCGACGATAATATGTCGTTTTTCTCCCTCAATTATTGATGACCATGCTGAAAACTCTCGATGTTGTCGCCGCGATCCTTGAAAAGGACGGCAAAATTTTGCTGGCGCAGCGCCCACCCCATGCTGATCAACCCGGAATGTGGGAATTTGCCGGCGGTAAAGTCGAAGCGGGTGAAACGCAGCCCGACGCGCTGATTCGCGAGCTGCGCGAGGAGCTGGGCATTGAGGCGCAGCCTGCGCAGTATGTCGCCAGCCATGAGCGCGAAGTCTCGCAGCGGCCGATCGCGCTGCACGCATGGCACGTCCCGACGTTCAGCGGCGAGCTGACTGCCCATTATCACAGCGGGCTGGTGTGGTGTACGCCCGAGGAGGCGCTAACGTATCCGCTCGCGCCTGCCGATATTCCCTTGCTGGAAGCGTTTATTCTTTTACGCGCCGCCAGACCAGCGGGTTCGTGCTGATGGTGCGTTCATCACGCTGGCACTGCAACAGCACGCCGTCGGCTTTCACGACCGCCCCTTCCGAATAGTTCTGATCCTGATAGATGCAGCATTGATTACACGGCTGCGCGCGCTGGCCGCCGGAGCTAAACACCTCTGCCGGAACGTTAACGTCGACATCCGGGCGAAAACGGTCAGCCTGAGCGCCTGTCGAAAAAAGCGCAAACAGCGCGGTAATGATGTAACGGTTCATAGACGTCTGTTCCTGTTGTGTCCTTGTTATGACTATAACGGTTAATCGGGCTGAACCTTTAATTTGTCAGCCCATCGTTTTTTGTTATGACTCGCGCTCGATAATTAATTTCCCTTTCGTCGCGAATTTTCGCTTGCCTCGCAAAGCGGTACGGGTGGTATAGTCGAAAACGACCAAAAATCACCCGCACAACACACAAAATATAAAAAATCATCATAAGAGGTTCTTATATCTATGGATCAGACACGCACTCTGGAATCGTTTCTTACCCATGTTCAAAGCCGCGACCCGCATCAGAGCGAGTTCGCGCAGGCCGTTCGTGAAGTCATGACCACGTTGTGGCCGTTTCTTGAAGAAAACCCGCGTTATCGTCAAATGTCCTTGCTTGAGCGCCTGGTTGAACCGGAGCGCGTCATTCAGTTCCGCGTGGTGTGGGTTGACGATCGGAATCAGGTGCAGGTTAACCGTGCATGGCGCGTCCAGTTTAACTCCGCTATCGGCCCGTTTAAGGGCGGGATGCGTTTCCACCCTTCAGTGAATTTATCGATTCTGAAATTCCTGGGCTTTGAGCAGACGTTCAAGAATGCGCTCACCACGCTGCCGATGGGCGGTGGGAAAGGCGGCAGCGATTTTGATCCGAAAGGCAAAAGCGAAGGCGAAGTGATGCGTTTCTGCCAGGCGCTGATGACCGAACTGTATCGCCATCTTGGGCCTGACACCGACGTCCCGGCGGGCGATATCGGCGTGGGCGGGCGTGAAGTTGGCTTTATGGCCGGGATGATGAAAAAGCTCTCCAATAACAGCGCCTGCGTGTTCACGGGTAAAGGACTCTCCTTTGGCGGCAGCTTGATCCGTCCGGAAGCGACGGGCTATGGCCTGGTCTATTTCACCGAGGCGATGTTAAAACGCCACGGGTTGGGCTTTGAAGGGATGCGCGTGGCAGTGTCGGGGTCCGGGAACGTGGCGCAGTACGCGATTGAAAAAGCGATGCAGTTTGGCGCGCGCGTGATTACCGCCTCTGACTCCAGCGGCACGGTGGTGGATGACGCGGGTTTCACCACGGAAAAACTGGCGCGTCTGTGTGAAATCAAAGCCAGCCGTGACGGTCGCGTGGCGGACTATGCGCGTGAGTTTGGCCTGACCTATCTGGAAGGCAAACAGCCGTGGTCCGTGCCGGCAGATATCGCCCTGCCGTGTGCAACGCAAAACGAGCTGGACGTCGACGCGGCGCAGCAGCTGATCGCAAATGGCGTAAAAGCGGTTGCAGAAGGCGCGAACATGCCGACGACCATCGAGGCGACCGATTTGTTCCTGGAAGCAGGCGTGTTGTTTGCGCCAGGAAAAGCGGCGAACGCGGGCGGCGTGGCGACATCAGGTCTGGAAATGGCGCAGAACGCGGCGCGTCTGGGCTGGAAAGCTGAGAAAGTGGATGCGCGTCTGCATCACATCATGCTGGATATTCACCACGCCTGCGTTGAGTATGGCGGTCAAGATAAGCAGACCAACTATGTGCGCGGCGCGAATATCGCCGGATTCGTGAAAGTGGCCGATGCGATGATTGGGCAAGGTGTGATTTAAGCTTAGTTGGTGCGCTCTGATGCACTCACCTCACCCCTCTCCCACCGAGAGAGGGGGAAGACATTAAAAACGGCAGCCGAGGCTGCCGTTTTACTTTTACCTTGGGCGGTCTGGTGCCCTCACCCCAACCTTCTCCCACGGGAGAAGGAGAAGGAGAAGGAAACACTAAAAATGGCAACAGGGATATCAGGCCGCACTCTTTTTCTTTTTGAACGGTTTCTTCGCGCCGCCCGGCGCTACCATTCCTCTGAAATTTTTCACCGGCGTCGTTCGCGCCTGATTAATCAGGTCGAATAATGTTCCCACCAGCGGCTGCATAAAGTCCTGGTAACGGCACTCTTTTTCACTGATTTTGGTCAGGATCGATTCCCAGTGCGCCGTCATATCCGGTCGTGCGGCCAGCTCCGGCAGGGAGTGAATCAGCGCGCGCCCGGGATCCGTTGACTGGATATAGCGGCCTTTCTTGATAAGAAAACCACGTTTAAACAGCAGTTCGATAATTCCCGCACGCGTGGCCTCAGTGCCTAATCCGTCCGTCGCACGCAGGATCTTTTTCAGATCTTTATCCTGCACAAAACGGGCGATTCCGGTCATGGCGGAGAGCAGCGTCGCATCGGTGAAGTGGCGCGGCGGCTGAGTCTGACGCTCAATCACTTCGCCTTTTTCGCACAGCAGCTCATCGTTTTTCGCGACCACTGGCAGCGGCGTGCCGTCGTTTTCTTCGTCGCGCTCTTTATTGCCCAGCAGCGTTCGCCAGCCGGCTTCGGCCAGAAAACGCGCTTTCGCGACAAACTTCGCTTTGGCAATCTCCAGCTCGATAACGCATTTGCGGAACATGGCGTCGGCACAAAACTGCATCAGATACTGACGAGCCACCAGCTGATAAACCTTCGACTCATTTTCGGTCAGATTAACGTTGCTGGCGCGCGCCGTCGGGATAATCGCATGGTGGGCATCGACTTTTTTATCATCCCAGCAGCGATTACGTGTTTCCAGATTCACGGCGGGCTGCGGGAGCAGATCCGGCGCGTGGACACCAATCGCATTCAACACCGCGTGGCGCCCGGCAAAATGTTCTTCCGGCAAGTAGCGGCTATCCGAACGCGGATAGGTGATCAGCTTGTGCGTTTCATAAAGCTTCTGGCAGATATCGAGGACATTTTGCGCGCTCATGCCGTAGCGTTTGCCCGCTTCAATCTGTAATGCCGAAAGCGAAAACGGTAGCGGCGCGGGTTCTGATTCCCGTTTATCGTTATAGCTGGTGACGAGCGCAGGCTGACCGGCAATGCGGTTAACCACGTGATCCGCCAGCGGACGATGCAACAAACGCCCTTCTTCATCCTGATAGGGCTCGCAGGCTTCACTGGGTTGCCAGACGGCGACAAAACGCTCGTCCTTTGGCATCACGATATGCGCTTTCACCTCAAAGAAATCTTTCGCCACGAAGTTCTCGATCTCTTCGTCACGGCGCACCACCAGTCCTAAAACAGGCGTTTGCACCCGTCCAACGGAAAGGACACCCTGATAGCCAGCGTTGCGCCCTAAAATCGTATACGCACGGGTCATGTTGATGCCGTACAACCAGTCGGCTCGCGCACGAGCCAGCGCCGAGACGCACAGCGGGATAAATTCGTTATTAGAACGCAGGCGAGAAATCGCGCGCTCAACGGCCTGCGGATTGAGATCGTTTATCAGACAGCGCTGCACTTGCTTGCGCTTTTCCGGTGCCAGCTCAAGATAATCGAGCACTTCATCCACCAGCAGTTGCCCTTCGCGATCCGGGTCACCTGCATGGACGATTTCAGCGGCGTCGTGCAGGAAACGCTTGATCACATTGAGCTGTTTTGTAACCGACGGGCGCGGCTGTAAACGCCATTTTTCCGGCACGATAGGCAGGTCGTTAAGGTTCCAGCGCGCGTAGCGGCTGTCATAGGCGTCCGGCTGGGCCTGTTCAAGCAGGTGCCCGATACACCATGTCACCACCTGCCCATTTCCGCACTCAATAAAGCCGTCGCCCTTGCGATGTGGCTTGGGCAACACATCCGCAATGGCTCGGGCGAGGCTTGGCTTTTCCGCAATATACAACCGCATCGAATTAACGAATCTCAATCATCGGACGGCCGCCGCGAGCCGTTACCAGCTCACCGATCGCGGTCAGGGTGATACCGAATTCTGCGGCCGTGGCTTTGACTTCAGCTTCCGATTCTGGCGTCACCGCCAGCAGAAGACCGCCGGACGTTTGCGGATCGCACAGCAGATCGCGCCATTCGGCAGGCATTTCGCCCATCAGATGTCCGTAGCTGGCAAAGTTACGCTGCGTCCCGCCAGGAACCGCGCCTTGCGCGATGTACTCTTCAACGCCCGGCAGTTTTGGAATGTCCTGATACACGATTTGCGCCTGTACGCCAGCGCCCTGACAGACTTCGCTCAGATGACCGAGCAGCCCAAAACCGGTAACGTCGGTCATCGCTTTCACGCCGTCAATATTGGCGAACGCGGCACCCGCGAGGTTCATCTGGCACATCACTTCCGTCGCAAGGCCAATATGCTCTGGCTTGAGCAGCGATTTTTTCTCGGCGGTGGTCAGCACGCCAATCCCCAGTGGTTTGGTCAGGAACAGTTTGCAACCCGCCTGCGCGGTGCTGTTACGCTTGACGCGTTCCGTCGGGACGATACCGGTGACGGCCAGACCAAAAATCGGCTCCGGGGCGTCGATGGAATGGCCACCCGCCAGCGCGATCCCCGCCTGCTGACAGGCAAAGCGCCCGCCCTCAATCACTTCGCGAGCAATTTCCGGCGCAAGGGTGTTAATCGGCCAGCCCAGGATGGCGATCGCCATGATCGGTTTACCGCCCATCGCAAAAATATCGCTGATCGCATTGGTGGCCGCGATGCGCCCAAAATCAAACGGGTTATCGACGATAGGCATAAAGAAATCGGTCGTGCTGATAACGCTGGTGCCGTTGCCTAAATCATAAACCGCCGCATCATCACGCGTTTCATTACCGACAAGCAGGTTCGGGTCGACAAACTTCGCCTGTTCGCTGTGCAGAATGGTCTCCAGCACCTTAGGGGAAATTTTACAACCGCAACCTGCTCCGTGGCTGTATTGCGTTAGACGAATGGTTTGCTCGCTCATGGACATCTCCTGTCATTGCTGTGGCGCTATGGTAGCGCTCATTCCTTAAAGAGGTAAGTCTGACTGTCTGAATTCTGGCGCGGATGCGCAGAATCCAGACAGTTTAGTGTGATTATCAGAAATGGGTGACGAACGGTGTGGCGTCGGGCACGGAAACGGTGGTGGACGCTTTCAACTGTGGCGTGCCGAGATAGAGGAAACCGACGATTTTATCGTGTTCGCCGCAGGACAATCCCTCGCGAACAACCGGGCTGTCGGTCAACGGACCGGTGCGCCAGATGCCGTTAAAACCCTGCGCGACCGCCGCCATTTGCATGGCCATCACTGCGCAACCCGCTGACATCTCTTGTTCCCAGACGGGTACTTTATGTCCGGCCTGACATTTTGCCACCACGGCGATAATCAATGGTGCGCGGAACGGCGCGCTGCGGGCTTTATCAATGGCCTTGTCGTCTTGACTTGCGGCGATGGCCCCTTTCTCGAGTAAAGCACTGAAGCGCTCACGCCCTTCACCTTCGATAATAAAGAAATGCCACGGCTGCAGCGTACCGTGGTCCGGCGCGCGCATACCGGCCTGCAGAATGCTGTCCAGCTGCTGACCCGCAGGCGCGGGTTCGGCCAGACGCGAAGCGCTACGACGGTTAACAAGCAGTTCAAGTGCGTCCATTGGTTAACTCCTGTCTTCAAAATTGCTCACAAAATTAACACGGCAGCAGATTTTGTTACAGCGTAGTGGGCGATTCCTGCTGACAAGTGGCGGTTGGGTCATTACGATAAGCCCACATTGCCGTCCAG
>Ga0308165_1000930_pt1 | contig 45136 bp, 43 predicted proteins | sample PhyWR2_FD_201032 | JGI IMG/M metagenome (GOLD analysis project Ga0308165, IMG submission 201032) | Phyllosphere microbial communities from UC Gill Tract Community Farm, Albany, California, United States - DLSLW.R2 | ecosystem: Host-associated > Plants > Phyllosphere > Unclassified | place: USA... | reverse complement strand
ACCACGGTTGCCAGCGTATTGGAGAAACTCGCCATGGCGAATTTCTCGCCGGCGCGTTGCACTGCCGCTACCGAAATCACATCCACTGCCGCCGCGGGCAGCGTGGTGGCAATGCGGTATTGGGCATTGATCTGGCGCCGGCTTTCGTTGCCCGCGGCCGCGACCACGATGGGTGAAATGCCGGAATCGGCTTGAAGCTTCATCAGCGCCATCATGGCGTCAAGCATGCGCAAATTCGCACCATAGGCTTCCAATGCAATCGAAGTCGACAGGTCGGCGGGCCAACCTTCGCCCATCATCTGCGCCACCATGCCGGGGAAATCGAAGCCCAGGGAGAGGGCAATGACATCCACGCGCTGCTCCACCGCCCACTTGAGTCCATGGAACATCATGTCTGACTGGCCTTTGCCGTCGTCGCCAAAGATCTTTCCTATGCGCGCCTCATTCACTCCCCTGGCAACCCCTATGCGTTGCCCCACATCTCGACCAAAGACGGTTCCGGCGCAATGCGTGCCATGGCCATGGCGATCGCCGTTTCCGGCGCCGCTGAAATCCATTTCCAGCAGATCCATGCCTGCAAACGCCGGATGTGTCCGGTCTATGCCGGTGTCCAGAATGGCGATCTTCACACCCGCACCGGTGTATCTGGAGATGTCGGCGCGAACCGCATCGATTCCCCAACTGTGGCCGCCCAAGGGGGCGGCGGCCTCCAGCGGGTGTACCAGGCAGGTGGGCATTACCAGGGCAATGGCCTGGACTTCCGGGTCGGCATGCAGTTCGTCAATCGCATGTTCGGGAATGAACTCCATGGAAATGGTGGGCAATCCATTGAGATCCTCGAAGGATCGGATGTCGAGGTAATGAAGGTTGCGCGCGCCTTCCTTTTTGACGCGCAGAATGACGTAGCGTTTCATTGCATTCTCCATTCGAGTATTCGTGGATTTTCATGAGGCGGTTCCTTGCCGTGGTGTCTTAAATCCCACGCGTGCCTGAAACAGCGCTTGCCCTACTTGTGTGGCCTGTCGTGCCGGGGCAAGGATTGGCGCCATCGGCTGGCACGCAGCGGCCGCAGCCGCGGCGCGGCCGGGACCGGACCATGGGGGCGGGAGTTTGCGCGCCGCCGCCCCAAGATCGGCTACAGTACGCCAGCTTCGGCTCCGCAAGGACCTGCGCCCGGCAATGCCGGCGCAAGAGGGAATCCAGTGGCGGCCAGACTGCAAGGTCTGGCTGCCCATGCAATGGAACTGCCCCCGCAACTGTAGGCAAAGAGCGAGCGCGCCACACGCCACTGAACGCAAGTTTGGGAAGGCGGCGCAGCCGTGATGACATGCCAGTCAGGAGACCTGCCTAAGCGTCAATCAATCATTGCCGGCGGGGTGTCCGGGAAGTGAACAATTTCTCGGAAATCCCGCTTTCGCCGCGCCGTTGCCTGCGCCGCGAAAGCGTGGCTTTGCGGTCTTGCTCTCTTCCAGAATACCGCTGCCCCTTCTGGAAAGACCTGTTTCGATGCCTGTACGCCGCCTTGCGTTTTCCACACTTGCCGCCCTGCTGTGCTTCAGCGCCAGCGCCACCGAATATCCGCTGCAGCTGCACAACTGCGGCTACACGCTCAAGTTCGACAAGGCGCCCGCATCGGCCGTGACCATAGGCCAGGCGGGCACCGAAATGCTCTATGCGCTGGGCCTGGGCGACAAGGTCGCGGGCACCGCGCTGTGGTTCAATTCCGTGCTGCCGCAGTTCAAGGCCGTCAACGACAAGGTGACGCGCCTGGCCGACAACGACCCGAGCTTCGAGTCGGTGATAGGCAAGCGCCCGGCGCTGGTGGTCTCGCAGTTCGAGTGGATGGTCGGCAAGGAAGGCGTGGTCGGCACGCGCGAGCAGTTCCATGACCTGCGCATCGCCACCTATGCCATGCCTTCTGATTGCGAAGGCAAGAACAACTTGAGTGGCTCCGACGGCACGCGCACCACGGCCTATGACGTCAATGCGCTGTACAAGAGCGTGCAGCAACTCGCGCAGATCTTCGACGTGGAGGCGCGCGGCAAGGCCCTGGTCGATGAACTGACGCAGCGCCAGGCCCAGGCCGTGGCCCAGCTCAAGTCGTCCAAGCTGCAGAACGTCTCCGCCGCGCTGTGGTTCTCCAGCGCCGATCTGGCGATCGATCCCTACATGGCGGGCCAGAAAGGCGTGGCCGGCTACATGATGCAGACCCTGGGCCTGCGCAATATCGTGACTTCGGCCGAAGAATGGCCCACCGTGGGCTGGGAAACCATTGCCAAGGCCAATCCATCGATTCTCATCATCGCGCGCATGGACCGCCGGCGCTTTCCGGCCGACGACTACCGCAAGAAGCTCGAGTTCCTGAAGAACGACCCGGTGACCCGGCACATGGACGCGGTGAAGAACAACCGCATCGTGATCGTCGACGCCGACGCGCTGCAAGGCTCGATACGCATGGTCGACGGCATCGAACAGATCGCCCAGGCCGCGCTCAAGCTGCAGGCCGCGGCGCGCTGATCTACGTGACTGAGGCCCGCCCCAGCCCATGCTGCGCCTGATACTCCTGATCTCCGCGGCGCTGGCCGCTCTTGCCGTCGCCATCCTGCTGGGGGTGGCGATAGGCGAGACCCGCCTGTCGCCCAGCGTCGTCTGGCAGGTGCTGGCCAACCAGCTCGCGGGCGCGCAGTATCCGGTCGATCCCATTGACCAGGGCATTGTCTGGAACTACCGGCTGGCGCGCGCCCTGGTCGCTGCGAGCTGCGGTGCGGGGCTGGCGATTTCCGGCGTGATACTGCAATCGCTGCTGCGCAATGCGCTGGCCGAGCCCTATCTGCTGGGCATTTCGGCCGGGGCGTCCACGGGCGCGGTGCTGGTGTCGGTCGCGGGCCTGGGCGCGGGCGCGATCTCCATGACCACGGGAGCGTTCTTCGGCGCGGTCTGCGCGTTTGCGCTGGTCGCCTTGCTCGCGCATGCCGCGGGCAGCGGCGGCCTGCGCAACAGCGCGCAGATCGTGCTCGCCGGCATCGCGGGCTCGCAGCTGTTCAACGCCCTGACTTCGCTGATCATCACCAAGTCGGGCAGCGCCGAGCAGGCGCGCGGCATCATGTTCTGGATGCTGGGCAATCTGAGCGGCGTGCGCTGGAGCGACACCCTGCTGACCACATGCATTGCCGTTGCCGGCATGGCCGTGTGCCTGTGGCATGCGCGCGCGCTCGACGCGTTCACGTTCGGCAGCGAATCGGCGGCGGCGCTGGGCGTTGCCGTGCGCCGCGTGCAGCTGGTGCTGCTGCTGGTGGCGGCGCTGATCACCGCGGTGATGGTGTCGATTGTCGGCGCGATAGGCTTCGTGGGCCTGGTGATTCCACATGCGGCGCGCTTCATGGTGGGCGTGCGCCACCGGCGGCTGATTCCGGCCAGCGCCTTGATCGGCGCGGTGTTCCTGATCGCCGCCGATGTGATCTCGCGCACGCTCATTCCCGGCCAGGTGCTGCCCATAGGTGTGATCACCGCCCTGGTCGGCGCGCCGGTGTTCGCCGGCATTCTGCTCAAGGGTCGCGGGGGCCGGGCATGAGTGCGCCGGCCGCGCTGCAGGCGCGCGACCTGGGCTGGGCCACGCGCGGCTTGCGGGCCACCAGTATCGTCGAGCGCGTCAGCCTCGAGGTGCGGCCCGGCGAGATGCTGGGGCTCATAGGCCCCAACGGCTCGGGCAAGTCGACGGTGTTGCGCTTGCTCTCGGGCATTCTCGTGCCTACGCAAGGCGAGGTGCTGCTCGACGGCCAGGCGCTGCGCGCCCTGCCCAGGCGCGCGCTGGCGCGCCAGTTGGCGTTCGTCTCGCAGATGGCCGACACCCAGGACGCTATCGATGTCTGGGACGCGGTGGAGCTGGGGCGCACGCCCTGGCTGTCGGCGCTGCAGCCGCTGTCGGCCGAAGACGGCCGCATCGTGCGCGCAGCGCTGGCCGCGGTGGGCCTGGAGCACAAGCAGCGCAGCGCCTGGAGCACGCTGTCGGGCGGCGAGCGCCAGCGCGTGCACATTGCGCGCGCTCTGGCCCAGCAGCCGGGCGTGCTGCTGCTCGACGAGCCCACCAACCACCTCGACATCCACCAGCAGCTGTCGCTGATGCAGCTGGTGCGCGCCCTGCCCATCACCAAGGTGGTGGCGCTGCACGATCTCAACCAGGCGCTGGCCTGCGACCGGCTGGCCGTGATGTGCGCGGGCCGGCTCGTCGCCCAGGGCATACCGCGCGAGATTCTCACACCTGCGCTGCTGCACGACGTTTTCAGGGTACAGGCTGCCGAACTGGTCGATCCCCAGGACGGCGCTCTGGTACTGCGTTTCAAACCTCTGGATTCCTCTTTCCCATGAACCTATCCACGCTTGCCCGTCTGGGCGCTGTTTTCCTGAGCCTGTCGGCCGCCGGCGCGGCCTTCGCCGAAACCTACGAAGTGAAGATGCTCAACCGCGGCGCGCTCGGCCCCATGGTCTACGAGCCCGAATTCGTCAAGCTCAAGCCGGGCGACAAGCTCAAGTTTCTCGCCAGCAGCAGCGGCCACGACGCGGTCTCCATCGAAGGCATGCTGCCTGTCGGCGCCATGCCGTTCAAGGGCAAGATCAATGAAGAGATAGAGGTGGCGTTCACCGAAGCCGGCATCTACGGCATCAAATGCCTGCCGCATTACGCCATGGGCATGGTGATGCTGGTGCAGGTCGGCGACGCGCCGCTGTCGGCGCTCGCTATCCCCGCCGCCGCGCCCGAGCGCGCGCAAAAACGCTTCCAGGAAATCGCCGCGCGCGCGGCGCGTTGAACACCATGCGCATTTCACCACTTTCCCTAGGCGCGGCGCTGCTGTGCGTCTGCGGCCCGGCGCTGGCCGGCGCCCAGGACAGCGCCAGCGGCTTTGCGGCCGGTGCCAGCCTGCAGATGCAAAACCGCTATGTGTTCGAACAGCTGGCCTACCGCAACGGCAGCAGCTTTCGCGCGACCAATGGCGAGCGCGGCATGACCCGGGCGCGCGAATCGGGCTATGGGCTGATGCTCAACTACCAATCGGGCTACACGCAGGGCCTGATAGGCGTGGGTGTCGACGCCCATGCCCATGGCGGCATCAATCTGGGCACCCAGGCCGACGCCGCGCGCGCCACGCCGCGCTATGTCGCCAAGGACGGGCTGGACCTGGCAAGCAGCTTCGGCCGCGCCGGCGGCGCGCTCAAGCTGCGCGTGTCTTCGACCGAACTCAAGATCGGCGAGATGCGCACGAAGAATCCCATCTTCCACTCGTCCGACACCCGGCTGCTGCCCGAAACCAATCGCGGCTGGCAGATCACCAGCGCCGAGCTTCCCACGCTGGCGCTGCAGGCCGGGCGCTTCACGGCCTGGGCCGATCGCAACAGCCGCAAGAACGGCGGCGATCTGCTGGCGAACTACTCGGGCGCAAACGCCGATTCCTTCAGCTTCGCGGGCGGCGCCTGGACCACGCCCGTGAAGAACTGGAGCCTGAGCAGCTATATAGGCCAGTACGAAGACCACTGGAACACCTGGTATCTGGGCAGCTTCTACAAGCATGAACTTGCGCCGCGGCAGTCTCTGGCATGGAGCTTCAATCTCTACCGCAACCGCGACACCGGCGCAGCGCGCGCCGGGGCCGTGAACAACACCACGTTCAGCCTGATGACGAGCTATGCGACGGGCATGCACAGGTTCGGCCTGGGCTACCAGAAAGTCAATGGCGACACGCCGTTCGACTATGTCAACCGCGGCTCGATCTGGCTGGAGAACGCGATGCAGCTGTCGGACTTCAACGGCGCGAACGAGGCATCATGGCAGGTGAAGTACGAGGTCGATCTCGCGACGCTGGTGACGCCGGGCCTGAGCGCGGGCCTGGCCTATACGCGCGGCACGGGCATCGATTACAGCCGCCTGACCAGCGTCTACCGCAACTACCTGGGTTACTCCGGCACCCAGGGCAAGCATTGGGAGCGCGACCTGCTGCTGCGCTATACCGTGCAGCAGGGCGTGGCCAAGGGCCTGGCGCTGCAGTTGCGCTATGGCGTGCACCGCGTGAACCCGGCCCAGGGCGAAGCCAATATCGACCAGTTCAGGCTGCTCGCGGAAATGCCGGTTCAGTTGTTCTGACCCCTTGTTGGATGCACTGAGATACAATGTATCTCAATAGGTATCAAGGAGTTCTTATGGCAGCTACTACGATGGTCCATGTTCGTATCGATGAGCGCATCAAGGCGGAGGCGACAGAAACCCTGGCCGCCATGGGACTGACTGTGTCCGATGCAGTTCGCGTGTTCCTGACACGCGTGGTCGCCGACAAGGAGCTGCCTTTTGCGCTGCGTGCGCCGAATGCCGCCACGCAGACGGCGATGCAGGAGGCCGGCGAGATCATCCAGAGCCGTCGCGCGCGTTTCGCCAATGTCGAGGCATTGATCAATGAACTCGAAGAAGACGGCCGCCAGTAAACGCACCAATCTGCCGCGCGCATCTGACTACACCAAGGAGTTCCTGAAAGACTGGCAGCGTCTTTCGCACTCGGGTCGATACGACATGAATCGCCTCAAAGAGGCCATGGCACTGCTTGTGGGCAACAGTGGGCAACTGCCTGCCGAGTGGAAAGACCATCCGTTGGTCGTGAACTGGAGCGGTTGCCGGGAGTGCCACATCGGCGGAGACTTTCTGCTCATCTACTCGCTGGACGACAGCGGAAAACATGGTCTTGTGGTGTTTGTTCGTACTGGAACCCATTCCGAACTGTTTGATTGAACCGGTCATTTTGGCGTGCCCGGTGTAGAAGCCTTGTTGCCCTGGGCCTCGCGCAGCAGCAGCGCACGCTTGCGCTCCAGCCCCCAGCGGTAGCCGGAAAGCGCGCCATCGCTGCGCAGCACGCGGTGGCAAGGGATCGCCACCGCCAGCGGATTGGCGCCGCAGGCGCTGCCCACGGCGCGCACCGCCTTGGGCGCGCCTATGCGCGCCGCGAGTTCGGCATAGCTCACGGTGCTGCCCGGCGGAATCTCGCGCAGCGCCTGCCACACGCGCTCCTGGAAGGCCGTGCCGCGCACGTCAAGCGGCAATTGCAGGCCCAGCGACGGCGCCTCGATCAGGCCCACGACCTGGGCGATCTGCTGCTCGAAGGCCGCGTCGGCGCCTATCAGCTGGGCCTTGGGAAAGCGGTCCTGCAGGTCCTGCAGCAGCGCCTCGGGGTCGTCGCCCAGCAAAATGGCGCAGATGCCGCGCGCGCTTTGCGCGACCAGGATGGCGCCCAGCGAACACTGGCCCAGCGCGAAGTGGATCTCTGTGCCCGCGCCGCCGTCGCGAAAGGAGCGCGCCGCCATTCCCAGGCGCTGGCCTGCGGTTTCATAGAAGCGGCTGCTCGACTGAAAGCCCGCGCCGTAAATGGCGTCGGTCACGGACGCCTGGGGCGCGGCCAGCTGGGCACGCAGCCGGCGCGCACGCGCGGCCAGCGCATAGGCCTTGGGCGTGAGTCCGGTCTCGGCCTTGAACAGGCGATGGAAATGAAAGGCGCTGAGCCCGGCCTGGGCGGCAAGCGCATCGAGCGTGGGCGCGGTGGCGGCGGCGTCCATCGCCGCGCAGGCCGCGGCCACGACGTCGGCGCGCGCTGCGGCGGCCAGCGTCTGGTCGCCCTGAGCGCGGCGGCTGGCGCGAAAGCCCGCGGCTTCGGCCTGCTGCGCGCTGTCGAAGAAGCGCACGTTCTCGCGCCGCGGCAGCCGCGTCGCGGCGCTGGGCCGGCAGTAGACGCCCGTGGTCTGCACCGCATAGACAAAATGCGCGTCCGCCTGCACATCGCGCGCCTGCACCGCCTGCCAGCGCTGCGCTTCGCTGGCGTAGCGCGCTGTGTCGGGATGGATGGGATGCATACGGATTCCTTGAAGAACGGAGACTGGCTGCACGATAGCGCCGAATTCGGGCGCAAGCACTCCGTATCTTGCGATGGAATTCTGGTCGTTTTGGGATCTCCCTGATGCGGGTGCGGGGCGGGGGTGACAAGCAAGCACATGTCGATTGAAAATCCTGCATGTCGTTTGTCGCGCGGCCTTTCGTCCTTCGACGCGGCCGACCAGGCAGGCTCGCCACGAACGGATGCTCCGTTCGTCCTCAGCGGGGTCAGCGAGCCGAGATCTCGCAAGGCGCTCAAAAGAAACAGTGGGCGTCAAAACCCCGTTCGTCCTGAGCCTGCCGAAGGATGAACGGCCTTCCCTCAAACCAGCGTTTCAGGAGCCCAAGCCATGACCCCCAAGACCACCATTTGTCTCTGGTACGACGGCACCGCCGAAGACGCCGCGAATTTCTATGCCAAGACCTTTCCCGACAGCGCGGTGCAGCGCGTTTACCGCGCGCCCAGCGACTATCCGGCGGGCAAGAAAGGCGATGTGCTGACGGTGGACTTCACGGTGGCCGGCATCCCCTGCATGGGCCTCAACGGCGGCCCGGCATTCAAGCACAGCGAAGCCTTCTCCTTTCAGATCGCCACCGACGACCAGGAGGAAACCGACAGGCTGTGGAATGCGATTGTCGGCAATGGCGGCCAGGAAAGCGAATGCGGCTGGTGCAAGGACCGCTGGGGCGTGTCCTGGCAGATCACGCCGCGCGTGCTGAGTGCGGCGATTGCCGACCCCGACCCGGCCGTCGCCCAGCGCGCGTTTGCGGCGATGATGACCATGCGCAAGATCGATATTGCCGCCATAGAGGCTGCGCGCCGCGGCTGACTCAGGGCTGCACCCGGTAGTGGTAGCCGTAGACCGGCGCAAAGCCCAGGCTTTCATATAGCTGCCTTGCGCGCGCGTTGGCCGCAGCCACCTGCAGGTCGGTGTGCGTCGCGCCCTGCTGCGCCGCCCATTGCAGCAGGCCTTGCACCAGCTGCCGTCCCAGGCCCTGGCCGCGCTGGTCGGGGTGGACCAGCACTTCATACAGGCCGACCGCATCGCGTTCCAGCACCGCCAGGCCCCAGGCCAGCGCCCGGCCGCCGCGCTGCAGCGACGCGTAGGCGCAGCGCATGCCTATGGACTCCAGAATCCGCCGGTGCGGCAACTGCTGTTCGTGCGGATGCACGCTGGCCGCGCAATAGCCTTCGAGCCAGGCTGCCTGCAGCTGTGCATCGAGCTGCAGGTGGCCATCCGTGCCGGGCTGGCGATCATCGGCCTGCGTTGCACGCTGCAGCAACAGCGAGGGGTCGACAAGGCGATAGCCGCGCGCCTGCAGCAGCGCATCGACGCCGCCATCGGCCAGCGGGCTGAGCCGGAAGATGCTGGGCAGCTGCTGGCGCGCATAGTGCGCTTCTATGTGTTCCAGCAATTGGGGCGTGAGCGTGGCACCGGGCTGCAACGCATTCGCGGAGTTGGCGCGCTTGGTATAGCCAGCGGCGCTGCGCAGCAGCCAGTCGCCGGCCACGGCATTGCGCGGCGCGGGCCAGGCGTTGAAGCCGCGCTGCTCGAGTTGCTGCACGCTGGCCGCGCCGGCGTGGGGCAGGGCGCTGATCAAGGGCAGCCCGGTGGCAGGGAAGGTGTGGTGCGAGAAGGCGTGGTCCATGGGCAGTGCGCCGCGCCACAGCAATCAGGCCGGGCAATGGCGTTTCAAAAAGGCCAGTACATTCTCGTTGAATTCCTCGGGCTTCTCGAAATAGGCCGAGTGTCCGGCGCCCTCGACCACATGCAGCGTGCTGCCCTGCACCTGCTGCGCAAACGCCTGCATCGCTTCGACCGGCACCAGCGGGTCTTCGCTGCCGACGACAAACAGCGTGGGGCAGGCAATGCCGGCCAGCGCTTCAAGTGGCAGCAGATTGCGCGGCGCCATCAGGCCCGTGACCGCCGCGCCCCAGGCTTCGCTGTCGAACGCATGGGCGCTGGGATTGAAATGGTTGATCTGCGCGTAGAGCGCGGCGCGCTCGGGGTGCTGTTCTATGAACCAGCGGCCCAGCGAGCGCTGCTCCACGGTCAGCGCCTGCACCCGCGTCACACGCCGCGCCATGGCTTCGAGCAGCGCGGGATGGTCGACGGTCAGCGAGGTGTCGCAGGCGACAAAGGCCCAGAGCCGGTCGGCATGCTGCAGTGCCAGCCTCACTCCGACCATGCCGCCCAGCGACTGGCCGATCACGGCAGTGCGGCCCACGCCTTCGGCGTCAAGCACGGCCAGTGCGTCGTCGACAAACAAGGAGAACTCGAACTCTTCAAGGGGTGCCAGGGAGCGGCCAAAGCAGCGCAAGTCCATGGTGATGCAGCTGAAAGCGCGCGCGAACCGCGGCAACTGCTGCCACCAGGTCGCGGCATTCGAGCCCGCGCCGTGGCAAAACAGCAGGGCCGGGCCCTGGCCCTGGCGTTCGTAATAGATCTTGCGGCCGTGGGAAACAACAAAAGGCATGGCAGGCAGTGGTGGTTGGAATCAGTGGGCCTTGATGTTCAGGCTCTTGGTGAGCTGTATCCAGCGTTGGGCATCGCTGCGCACCAGGTCGCTGAACTGCGCCGGGCTCATCACCATCGGCGTCATGCCGTCGCCTTCGAGGCGCGCGCGCAGCGCGGGCCGCGACAGGCTGGCCTCCAGCGCCGCGTTGAGCTTTTGCACGAAGGCCGCCGGCGTGCCCTTGGGCGCCGACAGGCCCACCCAGGAACTGACGGTCATCTGCGGGAAACCCAGTTCCTCGAACGTGGGCACATCGGGGTAGGCCGGGTTGCGCTGGGCCGTGGACACCGCGAGCAGCTTGAGCTTGCCGGCCTTGATATGCGGGATGGCAGTATTGGGCGGCACGACAATCACCGAGACCACGCCGCCGAGCACGTCCTGCAGCGCGGGCGCTCCGCCTTTGTAGGGCACATGCATGAGCTGGATATCGGCGCTGCGCTGCAGCAGCTCGACCAGCAGATGGCCGGTGCTGCCCGCGCCCGAGCTCGCGTAGTTGATCCTGCCGGGCTCGGCCCTGGCCTTGGCGATCAGCTCGCGCATCGAGCCAAAGCCGGCGTCGTTGCGCACCACCAGCCATTGCGCGGCGGCCCCGATGGCGCCTATATGGCTGAAGTCCTTGACGATGTCGAACGGCAGGTTGTCGTAGACGCCTGCGGCAATCGTATTGACCATTCCCGTCATAGTCAGCGTATAGCCGTCGGCCGCAGCCGCAGCCCCCGCCTGCGTGCCTATGATGTTGCCCGCGCCGGGTCGGTTCTCCACCACCACGGGCTGCTGGAGCAGCTGCGACAGCTCCTGGGCCAGCGGGCGCATGGTCGCGTCATAGGCGCCGCCGGGCGGGGTCGGCACGATCACGCGGATAGGGCGCGCCGGCCAGTGGTCGGTTTGGGCCAGGGCGGGCGCGGCCAGGGCCAGGCCGGCAAGGGCCAGGCATGCATGGCGGCGGCTTAGGGGGTTCATGGTTGTCTCCTGTTTGTTGCACTTGGTCGTGCATTTCTATGAAGCCATCATCGGCGCCGGGCCCGGCCGCGCCAAATTACTTTTTCGCTCCATGCATTAGACTGACTAATACCATGCCCTTGACCGCCACCACGCTGCTCAACCGCCTGCTGGCGCGCGGCAAGTTCCGCCATGTCCAGATCCTGCTCAAGCTCGCCGAGCTGGGCAGCGTGCAGCGCACGGCCGACGCCATAGGCGTCACGCAGTCGTCGGTCACGCAGACCCTGGCCTATCTCGAAGCACTCTTGGAGACGGCGCTGTTCCACCGCCACGCCAAGGGCGTGCATCCCACCGCGGCCTGCCACGACCTGCTGCCGCTGGCGCGCCAGATGCTGATGGGCATGCGCGATGCCGCCCAGGCCGTCGAGGCGCGCCAGCGCCAGGGCGAAGGCCAGGTGCGGCTTGCGGCGTCGATTTCCGCGACCAATGGGCTGCTGATAGAGACCCTGTCGGCCTTCCATGCGCGCTGGCCCGGCATACAGATACAGCTGCGCGAAGCCGAGAACGACGAGCAGCTGCAGGCGATCGCGCGCGGCGAAGTCGATCTCGTCGCCTGCCGGCGCCCGCCGGTCCACCCCGAAGGCTGGGAGTTCCATCCCTTGCTCGCCGACCGTTTTGCCATTGTCTGCCGCGCCCAGCACCCGCTGGCGGCGCGCGGCACGGCCGACCGCGACCAGCTCGAAAACGCGGTCTGGATGGCCCTGCCCACGGGCTCGGCGGCGCGCGAGCGGCTTGACAGCATTTCGGCGCGCTGCCGCGCGCCCTTGAAGATGCACCCGCTGGTCACGCGCACCTCGACCATGGTCTCGTGGCTGCTGCTCAACCATGACCTGCTCACCGTATTGCCGCTGACCATGCTGATGCCCTTGATGCGCACCGGGCAAATCGTCGAGCTCGACGTCGCGGGCACCGCGCCCATGGAGCCGCTGGGCCTGCTGCAGCCCGCGCAGCGGCTGGCGCCCGCGGCGCAGCAGCTCAGCGATTTCATGCGCGCGCATTTCACCGCCGCGGCGCAGCGGCATTAGGATAGCCATTTGCCTCGCATCAGGAGTTCCATGCCCGCCGAACACGCAGTGATCCAGACCGAAGACGGCCTTTGCCCCACCGATGTATTCACGCCCGCGGGCACAGGCCCCTGGCCGGCGGTGATTTTCTATGGCGACGCGGGCGGCATGCGGCCCGCGATGCGCGACATGGCGGCGCGGCTGGCCGATGCGGGCTATCTGGTGCTGCTGCCCGATCTCTACTACCGCTACGGCCCCTATGCGCCGCTGGTTCCGGCCGAAGTGTTCGCCGGCAATCCGGGCGCGATTCTGGGCCCCTTCATTGCGACCACGGGCACGGACAAGGCCGCGCGCGATACCGGTGCGTTGCTTTCGTATCTGGACGGGCGCGGCGATGTCGCGGGCACGCGAATCGGCGCCGTGGGTTTCTGCATGGGCGGGGGCATCGCCGTGGCCGCGGCCGCGACCTATCCCCAACGTTTTGCTGCGGTCGCGAGCTTCCACGGCGGGCGCCTGGCGACCGATGCGCCGCAGAGCCCGCACTGGCGGGTGGCCACGCTGCAGGCCGAAATCTATATCGCCAGCGCCGAAAACGACGACAGCTATCCACCCGCGATGGCCCAGCGCTTCGAGGCCGCGCTGACCGAAGCCGGCGTGCGCTATCGAAGCGAGCAATACCCCGCGCCCCATGGCTGGATGGTGCCCGATTTCCCGGTGCACGACGCGGCCCAGGCAGGGCGTGGCTGGGACGCCCTGCGGGCGCTGTTCGCGCGCACGCTGGGCGCCTGAAGCCGGCGCGCCCGGGGCGGCGTTATTTTTGGACTGATCTTGTATAATTGAGAAACATTCTCATTCAATACATTTCGTGTCCAGCTCTCCCATGCCGGCGGCGGATGCCGCTGCCGCCGCCGCCCTGTTCACCGCCCACCAGCCCTGGCTGCTCGAGCGCCTGCGCAAGCGCCTGCGCGACGTGGCAGAAGCCGAGGACGTGAGCTCCGAAACCTTCTTGCGCGTGATGGGCTACAAGCGCCTGCATGCGATGCACGAGCCGCGCGCCTATCTCACGACCATTGCCAAGAACATCCTCACCGAGACCTGGCGCCGGCGCGATCTGGAGCGCGCCTGGATAGATGCGCTCGCGGCCCTGCCCCAAGACTTAGCGCCGTCTCCCGAAGAGCGTGCGGTCTTGCGCGAGTCGCTGCAAGCCATCGCCGACGCGCTCGAAAGCCTGCCCGCCAAGGCGCGCACCGCATTCCTGCTGAGCCAGCTCGACGGCCTGACCTATGCCGAGATCGCGCTGCGCATAGACATGTCGGAGCGCATGGTGCGGCGCTACATGGCAGACGGACTGCGCTGCTGCATGCGCGCGCTGCAATCCTGATGGCGCGCGCCAACGCCGTCGATGCGCTCGATGCGCTCACCGAGCAGGCCATAGACTGGATGGTCGAGCTGCGTTCGGGCGCCGCGGACGAGGCCCAGCGCGCGGCCTTCCAGGCCTGGCTCGCGGCGGATGCGCGCCACCAGCAGGCATGGCACAGCCTGGGCGGGGCGCTGGACGCGACCTTTGGCCAGGCGCGTGCCGGCCAGGGCCGGGCCAGCGGCGCCCGAACCGACGCCGTTTCCCATGCCATCGAGCAGGTGGCAGTGCTGGGCGCGCGCCGGCGCCGCATGCTGCGCGCGGCGCTGGGCGTCGCCGGCCTGGGCCTGGGCAGCAGCTGGGTGGCGCGCAGCAGCGGCCTGCTGGCCGACTGGCGCGCCGACCTGCACACCGCCACCGGCGAGCGCAAGACTTTCACGCTGGCCGACGGCAGCCGCCTGCAGCTGGACGCGCGCTCGTCGGTCGATGTGCGCTTTGGCGACGGGCTGCGCCTGGTGCAGCTGCGCCAGGGCCAGCTGCGCGCCGACGTCTTCGCCGACGCCGCCGCGCCGTTTGTCGTGCGCACCGAACATGCCAGCCTGCGCGCGCTGGGCGCGCAGTTCATGGTGCGCCAGGAAGAGTCGCGCACCCAGGCCGTGGCGCTGAGCGCGGGCCTGGAAGTGCGCACCCTGCTGGCCCAGCCGGAGCAGCGCGCGGTGCTGGCCCAGGGCCAGGGGGCGTGGATCGATGGCATGCAGATCACGCGCCTGGCGCAGCCCGGGCTGGCTGCGGCCGCCAGCGCCTGGACGCATGGCGTGCTGCATGCCGAAGACCAGCGCCTCGATGAAGTGCTGGCGGCGCTCAGGCCCTACCGCCTCGGCTACATCCGCGTGTCGCCCGCGGCCGCGCGCCTGCGCGTCACGGGCATCTTCGCGCTCGATGACAGCGACGCGGCGCTGCAGGCGCTGGCCGAGACCCTGCCCATCGACATCCATCGCCACTCGGGTGGCTGGCTGGTGCGCGTGGAGCGCAGGGCCTGAGGGCGATCGCCGGGCCGGGTGGAGGAAAGATGAAAAAAGGACGGCCGCTTTTGCGCTGCCGTCGCTCATACAGAGGAAAGCCCAGTTTTTTCTGGTTCTGCATCCTCTCTTTCACTGCCCAACCATGCCCTCCAAGTCATTCTTCCGGCTTCACTTCCTGACCAGCGCCTGCCTGCTGGCCTGTGCCAGCGCCCAGGGCGCAAGCGGCGTGCCCCAATCCTATGACGTGCCCGCCCAGCCCCTGAGCGCCAGCCTGCTGCGCATTGCCGACGAAGGCGCAACGCCGCTGTCGCTGGACGCCGATCTGGTGCGCGGACTGCCTGCGCCCGCGGTGCGCGGCCAGCTCACGCCCGAGGCCGCGCTGCGCCAGGCGCTGGCCGGCACGGGCCTCGATCTGCAGCGCACGGGCAGCGGCATTCTCACGGTGCGCAAGGCGCAGACGCAGGCCGCCGATGGGGCCGGGGAGGGCGCGGCCGCTGGCCAGGCACTGGCCACGGTCACCGTGAAGGCCGTGGCCGAAGGCGAGCGCGCGACCACCGAAGGCTCGGGCCGCTACACCCCGCGCGCCACCTCCGCGGCCACGGGCCTGGTGCTGGCGCCGCGCGAGACGCCGCAGTCGCTGGAAGTCGTCACGCGCCAGCGCATTGAAGACCAGGCCGTGCACAGCCTGTCCGAAGTGCTGCGCACCACCACGGGCGTGGCGGAGTCCAGCTACGACAGCGAACGCTCCTCGTTCTCCTATCGCGGCTTCAATGTCGACAACTATCTCTACGACGGCGTGGCAACGACCTTCAGCTCGCCCTATGCCGCGGGCGAGAGCGAACTCGACGCCGCGATCTATGACCGCGTTGAAATCATCCGCGGAGCGACCGGCCTGCTGACCGGCTCGGGCAATCCCGGAGGCTCGGTCAATCTGGTGCGCAAGCGTGCGAGCAGCCGCCAACTCACGGGCGAAGTCTCGGTCTCGGCCGGTTCCTGGGACAACTACCGCAGCGATGTCGATGTGTCCACGCCGCTCAACGCCGAAGCCAGCGTGCGCGGGCGCCTTGTCGCCTCGTGCCAGCGCGCCCATACCTTCCAGGACCGCCAGGAAAAGAACAAGCAGCTGTTCTTCGCCACCGTGGAAGCCGACCTCACGCCCGCTACCGTGCTGCGCGTGGGCGCCGACCATCAGGAGAACCGGCCCAAGGGCTCGTCGTGGGGCGGCGTGCCCATCTGGTTCACCAATGGCGAAGTCATCAACTGGGACCGTTCGACCAATCTGGCGCCCAGCTGGAACCACTGGAGCACCACCACCAAGACCACTTTTGTCGCCCTCGACCATGCGCTGGACAACGGCTGGAAGACGCATATCGGTTTCGCGTCCAGCAAGCAGAGCTATGACGCCCAACTGGCGATGGCGCTGGGCAACGTGGCGCCCGGCAGCTACCACGTCGATGGCCAGCCCTACAGCTACTGGTACCGCGGCCAGCGCGCGCAGGACGCGTTGGACGCCAAGGCCGAGGGCAAGTTCACGCTGTTCGGTCGCGAGCACGAAGCGGTGTTCGGCGCCAGCGCGTCGCGGCAAAAGCAGCTGATCATAGGCGCACGCGCGCTGGACATGCAGCGGTATGCGGCCAGCCTGCTTGACTGGAACGGCGCGCTGCCCATGCCGGCCTGGGGCGCTCCCTATGTGGAGTCCGACATCGCGACGCGCGAGAACGGCCTGTATGGCGCCGTGCGCCTGTCGCTGACCGATCCGCTCAAGCTGATCGTCGGCGCGCGCTACAGCAGCTGGGAGCGCAAGGAGATCGACAAGTTCACCCACTTCACACCCTATGCGGGCGCGGTGTATGACTTCGGCAACGGGCTGTCGGCCTATGCCAGCTATACCAATATCTTCAAGCCCCAGGACGCGCAGGACCGCAATGGCAGCTTCCTCGAGCCCATTGTCGGCAAGAGCCGCGAAGTCGGCGTCAAGGCGGCCTCGGCCGACAACCGCCTCAACGCCGCGTTCTCGGTGTTCAACATCCTCCAGGACAATCTGGCCCAGGCCGACACCGAGGCCATGACGCCCGACGGCCTCAACCAGGCCTATTACGGCGCCAAGGGCGCGAACAGCAAGGGCTTGGAGTTCGAGGTCTCGGGCGAAATCCTGCCGGGCTGGAACGCCAAGCTGGGCTACACCCGCTACAACATCAAGGACCAGGCGGGCAAGGAGCTGAACACCACGCTGCCGCGCAGCATCTTCGATCTGTTCACCACCTACCGCGTCGCGGCCACGGGCGGCAAGCTGATCGTCGGCGGCGGCCTGCGCTACCAGGGCGATATCTGGGGCCTGGCCTGGGGCGCGGACGGCTCGGGCAGCGTGCTGCAGCGGCGCAGCGAACAGGCCAGCTACACGCTGGTGAACCTGATGGCACGCTATGAGTTCACGCCCCAGACCTCGCTGCAGGTCAACCTCAACAATGCGTTCGACAGGAACTATCTGACGCAGTTGAACTTCTACCAGACCAAATCGTACGGCACGCCGCGCAATCTGCTGCTGACGCTGGTGCACCGCTACTGAGCAGTGCCTGTCGCTCCCGCCAGATGCGGCGTGACCACTTCGGTGATCCAGTTCAGGCAGGCGGTCACGCGCGCGGGCAGCTGGCGGCGGTGGGGGTAGAGCAGCGACACCGGCATGGGCGGCGCGGTGAACTCCGGCAGCACCGCCACCAACAGGCCCTGGTCCAGCAGCAGCTGGGCGCCGCGCTGCGGTGCCTGGATCAGGCCCAGTCCGGCGACGCAGGCCGCCTGGTAGGCATCCGTGCCGTTGACCACGATGGCGCTGCGCATCGGGTGCAGCCTTGTCTGCTGGCCGTCCTGGTACTCCCAGCCCGCGCCCTGCATGCCCAGCTTGCCCGCGTAGTGAACGAGATGGTGCTGCGCCAGATCGGCCAGGCTGCGCGGCCTGCCGTGGCGCGCGAGGTAGGCGGGGCTGGCGAGATTGCACATTGCCATCTCGCCCAGCGGGCGCGCGATCAGCTCGGTCGCGGCAAGCGGGCCTATGCGCAGCACGCAGTCGAAGCCTTCGTGCACCAGGTCCACGCGCTGGTCGCTGGTGCTGATGCCGATTTCCAGCAGGGGGTGGGCGGCGAGAAACTCGGGCAGGCGCGGAATGATGAGGTCACGCGCCAGCGCATTGGGCAGGTCTATGCGCAGCCGCCCGCGCAGGCCGCTGGCGGCTCCCTGGAACATGGCCTGCAGCTGCTCGGCGTCGGCCAGCAGTTCCTCGCAGCGCGCGAGAAACTGCGCGCCATCGGTGCTCAGGCGTACCTGGCGCGTGGTGCGTTGCAGCAGCCGCGTGCCCAGCTGCAGCTCCAGGCGCTGCACCGCTGCCGAGACGCGGCTCTTGGTCAGGCCCAACTGCTCGGCGGCCTGGGTGAAGCTGCCCAGCGCGGCGACGCGCGAAAAAATGCGCAGTTCGTGGAGATCCATGCCTGGATTGTATTGTTGAGGTGGACAGTCTGGACTTGAATTTGCGGTTTATCCGATTACAGTGAACGCCTAAAGTCAGGTCTTCTTCCATCCCCAGCGAGACTCCCATGACGAATTCCACTCCCCGCATCGCATTGATCACCGGTGCCAGCCGCGGCCTGGGTCGCAGCGCGGCGCTGCACCTGGCGGCACAAGGCGTGCAGCTGATCATCACCTACAAGGACGGCGCGGCGGCTGCGCAGCAAGTCGTCGCGCAGATCGAGGCCCTGGGCAGCCGCGCCGTGGCGCTGCGCCTGGACGTGGGCGACAGCAAAAGCTATGCCGCGTTTGCCGAGAGCGTGAAGGCCGCGCTGGCCGCCACCTGGCAGCGCGAGCAGTTCGACTATCTGGTCAACAACGCCGGCGTAGGCTTCAATGCGCCGTTTGCCGAGACCAGCGAAGAGCAGTTCGACATGCTGTTCAACGTCCACCTCAAGGCCACGTTCTTTCTGACGCAGAAGCTGTTGCCGTTGATCGCCGATGGCGGGCGCATCGTCAACACCTCGTCGGGCCTGGCGCGTTTCAGCTTCCCGGGCTATGCCGCGTATGCGGTGATGAAAGGCGGCGTCGAGGTGCTCACGCGCTATCTCGCCAAGGAACTGGGTCCGCGCCGCATCAGCGTCAACACCATCGCTCCGGGCGCGATAGAGACCGATTTCGGCGGCGGCACGGTGCGCGACAACGCGCAGGTGAACGCGCATATCAGCAGCGTCACGGCCCAAGGCCGAGTCGGGCTGCCCGACGACATCGGCGGCGCCGTGGCGGCGCTGCTGTCGCCGGGCAACGGCTGGGTCACGGGCCAGCGCATCGAGGTGTCGGGCGGCATGATGCTGTGAGCGTGGAACGCGCTAAACTAGCGGGTGTTACAGCATAACGTCCGCAAGCCATGTCGCCAGCCACCCCCACGCACCACCCCGAGCTGACCCGGCACCAGAGCCTGGTGCTGGGCGCACTGTCGCGCGAAGAAAGTCCGGCCAGCGCCTACACGCTGCTGGCCCATCTGCAGGCCGAAGGCCTGCGCGCGCCGCAGCAGGTGTACCGCGCGCTCGACAAGCTGATCGAGTACGGACTGGTGCACCGCGTGGAGACCATGAACTCGTTTGTCGCCTGCGCCCACCCGCACGACCACCAGCATGGGCTGGTGGTGTTTGCCATCTGTGACCAGTGCGGCCATGTCGACGAGTTCTCCGACAGCGCAATCGAGCGCCGTCTCAAGGGCTGGTCCAAGGACAACGGTTTTCGCCTGGGCGCGGCCACGGTGGAGCTGCATGGCCAGTGCGCGCGCTGCGATGGCGCGGCCGACGTGCCTGCCGTGCACGCCGCGCCTGCGGAACCCGCGGTCAAGCCCGCGCGCCGCGCGCGCCAGGCGGCGGCAGCCGAACCGACGTAAAGCCTGGTCGCCCGCGCACTTCAATCGGGCTGAATTCCCGCTTCCTTGACGACCTTGCCCCACTTGGCGAGATCGGACTTGATCAGCGCCGCATACTCCTGCGGCGTTCCGCCTTGCACTTCTATACCCGCGGCCTCGAGCTTGGCGCGCACGTCGGGCAGCTTGAGCGCGGCGTTGATCTCGGCATTGAGCCTGGCGACTATGGCCTTGGGCGTGCCGGCCGGCGCCAGGAAGCCGCCGTTGGTGTTGGCGTCATAGTCCTTGAGCCCCTGTTCGCTCGCGGTGGGCACATCGGGCAGCGACATGCTGCGCTTGCGCGTAGATACGGCGATGGCGCGCACATTGCCGGCCTTGGCCTGGGCCTGGATGGCGCTGATGGTGTCGATGTACAGCGCGGTGCGTCCGGCCAGCAGGTCGGGGTGGGCGGCCGACGAGCCTTTGTAGGGCACCAGCAGCATGGGCGCGCCGCTGGCCATGCGGAACATTTCGGCCGCCATCTCCTGGGCGCTGCCGCGGCCCGAAGTCGCGACCTTGGCCTCGTTGGGGTTGGCCTTCATCCAGGCAATGAACTCGGGCAGTGTCCTGGCCGGAATCTGCGGGTAGATCGCGAACACCAGCGGCACTTCGTGCGTGTAGACAATCGGCTCGAAGCTTTTCTCCGGGTCCCAGCCCAGGTGCTTGAACAGGAACTTGTTGATGTTGTGGCTGCCGCCCACGATGCCTATGGTGTAGCCGTCGGGCGCGGCCTTGGCCAGGGCGTCGGTGCCGAGGTTGTTGGACGCGCCGGGCCGGTTGTCGACGACCACGGCCTGGCCCATGGAGGCGCCGAGCTTGTCGCCGACCACGCGTGCAATCGTGTCTATCGCCCCGCCGGGCGGCGCGGGAACGATGATCTTGATGGGCCGCGTGGGGTAGTTCTGCGCCGAAGCCAGCGTGGGCGCCAGCATCATGGTGGCCGAAATGGCAAGAATCCTGAACAGAGCGGTGCGTTGCATGATTGTCTCCTTTTGTGGTTTTCTCTATGGTTCTCTAGCGCCCGGCCCGGGGGCCAGGCAATGCCTGCCTTCGGGCGTTCAGCCACGCCCCACATAGGGCATGGCGCTGGCCATGATGGTCATGTTCAGGATGTTGGCTTCGAGCGGCAGCGCGGCCACATGGCGCACGGCGTCGGCCACATGGCGCGCATCCATCATCGGTTCTGGGGCGGTCGTGCCATTGGCCTGCAGCACGCCGCGCGTCATGCGCTCGGACAGCTCGGTCAGCGCATTGCCGATGTCGATCTGGCTGGCGACGATGTTGAAAGCGCGCCCGTCGAGGGCCAGCGCCTTGGTCAGGCCCGCGACCGCGTGCTTGCTGACCGTGTAGGGCGCGGTGAACGGCCGCGGCGTATGCGCCGAGATCGAGCCGTTGTTGATGATGCGCCCGCCCTGGGGCAACTGGCGGCGCATCAGGCCGAAGGCGGCGCGCGCGCACAGGAACATGCCCGTGACGTTGGTGTCGAGCACGCTGAACCATTTGTCCAGCGGCAGCTCGTCAATGGGCACGGCCGGGGCGTTGACGCCCGCGTTGTTGAACAGCACATCGAGGCGGCCGAAGCGCTGCGCTATTGCATCGAACAGCGCCTGCACGCTGTCGGGGTCGGTGACATCGGTGGGCACGGCCAGCGCGGTCTGGCCCAGTTCGGCGGCCTGCGCGGCCAGCGCCTGCAGCGGCTCGGCGCGGCGCCCGGCAAGCACAACGCTCCAGCCGTCTTCGAGCAATGCAACTGCGGTGGCGCGGCCTATGCCGCTGCCCGCGCCGGTGACCAGTGCGATCTTTGGGGAAGTGTTCAAGGGAAAGCTCCTGTCATGGTTGATGAATGTCCGTCGCGCCCGGGTCCGCCGGACGGCCTACGGTCATGGAAAACTCGCCTATGCCGGTGACGCCGCCGGCAACCACATCGCCGGGCGAAAGCGGGCCCACGCCCGCGGGCGTGCCGGTGAAGATCAGATCGCCGGGCAGCAGCGTCACCGAGCGCGACAGCATGGCGACGAGTTCAGGGACGGACCACAGCAGCTCGGACACATAGGCGCGCTGGCGCTCGACGCCGTTGACCGTGAGCCAGACGGCGCCTGGCCCTCGGTGGCCGCAGTCCGCAGCCGGCACCAGCGGCGTGCAGGGTGCGGAGCGGTCGAAAGCCTTGGCCGGCTCCCAGGGGCCGCCAGCCTGCTTGGCTTGCTGCTGCAGATCGCGGCGCGTCAAGTCCAGCCCCGCGGCATAGCCCCATATGTGCGCTTCGGCCTGGGCCGCGGCTATGTCCCGGCCGCCGCGGCCCAGGGCCACGACCAGTTCGATCTCGTGGCAGAACTCGCGCGTCGCCGGCGGGAAGGCGAGCACGCCTTGCGCGGCGCAGACCGCGCTCGCGGGCTTCATGAACCAGGCGGGCATCTGCGTGGGCGCGGCTTCATCTGCCGACCAACGGTAATTGCGGCCTATGCAGAACACGCGGCCCAGCGGGAACCGGGCGCTGCTGCCCACCACTGCCAAGGTGGCCGCAGCGGGCGCGGGAAAGACCAGTTCGGTCACGGCGTTCATTGGGTGGTGATCTTGCGGCTGCGGATGATCTCGGCGTAGCGCGTCCGGTCGGCGGCGATCAGCTTGCCGAAGTCTTTCGGCGAGTTGGCGCGCGCCACGCCGCCCAGCGCCGCAAAGCGGGCCTTGACGGCTTCGTCGGCGAGCACGGCGCGCAGGTCGGCCGAGATCTTGTCGACCGTGTCCTGCGGCGTGCCCGCGGGCGCGAGCAGGCCTATCCATGAAATCGCGTTAAAGCCGGGCAGCGCGCCTTCGGCCAGCGTGGGCACGTCGGGCAACGCGGGCAGGCGCTTGTCGCTGGTCACCGCCAGCGCGCGCAGCTTGCCGGCCTTGATATGGCCCGAAGCCTCGAGCGCGGTCATGAACGACAGATCGACATGGCCGGCGAGCAGATCGGCAATCGCCGGGCCGCCGCCGCGGTAGGGCACATGCACGATGAAGCTGCGCGTCTGGTCCTTGAACATCTCGGCCACCAGGTGCGGCGCGCCGCCCGCGCCCGAACTGCTGTACGACAGCTTGCCGGCCTGCGCCTTGGCCAGCGCGATGAACTCGGCGGGCGTCTGCGCGGCGATAGCCGGGTTGACCATCATCACCAGCGGCAGCTCGGCGACCAGCGACACCGGCGCAAAGGCCTTGTCCGGGTCGTAGGGCAGCTTGGCGTACAGCGAAGGGTTGATCGCCTGCGTGCCGATATTGCCCAGCAGCAAGGTATAGCCATCGGGCTTGGCCTTGGCCACCAGATCGGCGCCGATCTGGCCGGCCGCGCCGCCCTTGTTCTCTACGATCACGGTCTGGCCCCAGCGCCGGCTCAGCTGTTCGGCGATCACGCGGCCGCCGGTGTCGGTGCCGCCGCCGGGCGGGAAGGGCACGACCAGGGTCACGGGGCGCGAAGGATAGGACTGGGCCAGGGCCAGGGGCGCGGCGGCGCTGGCGCCCAGTGCCAGGGCCAGGGTGAAGGCGAATCGGCGGGTGGTGCGGGTCATGGTGGTTGGTCTCCTGTTTGTTCTTTGAACGGGATGGCGTGGCACGCCTAGGTCGTGAGGCTCATGCTGGGGCGCTGGCCCGCCAGCGCCTGGGCAATGCCGGCCAGCACCATTTCGCCCATGGCCGTGCGGGTCTCCCAGGTCGCGCTGGCGCGGTGCGCCTGCAGCGTCACCGCGTCCGACTGGCGCAGCGCCAGCGGCACGCGCGGCTCGTCGACAAACACATCGAGGCCCGCGCCCGCAATGCGCCCGGCGACCAGCGCCGCGGTCAGATCGGCCTCGTTGACCAGCCGGCCGCGCGCGACATTGACCAGAAAGCCGCGCGGACCCAGCGCGTCGAGCACGGCCGCGTCGACTATGCCTTCGGCCTTGTCTGCCGCAGCGCACAGCACCAGCGCATCGCTTGCGCGCGCCAGATCGATCAGATCGGGCACAAAAGCGTGAGCGACGTCGTCCATGGAGCGCAGGTCGGTATAGCGGATGCGGCAATCAAACGCCGCGGCGCGCTGGGCGACCGCGCGGCCCACGCGGCCCATGCCCACGATGCCCAGGCGCATGCCGCTGAAGCGGCGCGCCAGCGGAATCGCGCTGGGCTGGGGGTGGAGCTCCCACTGGCCTTCGCGCACGAAGCGGTCGCCCGCGCACAGATTGCGGCAGGCCGCGATCAGCAGGCCCATGGCCAGGTCGGCGACGTCTTCGGTCAGCGCGCCCAGCGTGGCCGTGACGGGCAGACCGCGGCTGCGGCAGTAGGCGAGATCGACGGCATCGGTGCCCACGCCGTTGACGGCGACCACCTTGAGGCCGGGCAATTGTTCGAGCAGCGACTGCGAAATGCCGGTATGGCCGCCCGTGATCACGGCGGAGATCGACGCCCCATGTTCGGCCAGCCAGGCTTTCTGGTCGGCCAACTCGTAGAACCGGTGCACGGTATAGAGCGTCGCGAGCTGTTCGTTGATCGCCGGAATCAGGATGGGGTTGAGCTGAAGGATGTGGGCTTTCATGGGCGGAAACCAGGTTTTTGCAGGAATGTCTGCATCCTAGTTTTCACTTGATAAGCTGGTCAATATTGATGTATAAAATCAACATATATAAAGGATAGGTGTTTTCCCATGGCTTCCTGGATTTCGATGAACGAGGCCTGCGCGCTGCTGGGCGTGCGCGCGCAGACCGTGTATGCCTATGTGAGCCGCGGCAAGATCGAGGTCATGGCCGATCCGGCCGATACGCGCAAGAGCCTGTACCGCGCCGAGGATGTCGCCGGTCTCGCCAAGCGCAAGGAAGCGGGGCGCAAACACGAGACCCTGGCCGCGAACACGCTGTTCGGTGCCGAGCCCAGCATTCCCACGGGACTGACAGCGTTCGTTCGCGGCCGGCCTTATTACCGGGGACAGGACGTGATCGCGCTGGCGCGTACGGCGACGCTCGAAGAGGCGGCGCGGCTGCTGTGGGGCGCCGAGCAGGCCGTCGACTTTTCCTGCTGCGCACCACCCGCGCATGGGCATGCGGCCCCTCCCGGGCGGGTCGCGGCGTTCACCGCGCTGGCGGCGCTGTCGGCCACCGGGCATTCGACGCGCGGGCGGCGCACGCGCGTGCTGCACATCGAAGGCCAAAGCCTGGTCGGCCAGCTGGCCGACGCCTTTGGCGCTGCGCCCGGCAGCCTGCCTCTGCACCAGCGCTTTGCCAAAGGCTGGAAGCAATCGGCCAAGGTGGCCGATCTGCTGCGCACGGCCATGGTGCTGCTGGTCGATCATGAACTCACGAGTTCCGCCTTTGTCGCGCGCATCACGGCCTCGACCGGGGCTTCGCTGCCGGCCTGCCTGCTGGCCGGATTGACCACGCTGTCAGGCCCCTTGCACGGCGATGCCTCGGGCCGGGTGCAGGCGCTGTTCAGCGAAGTCGAGCGCGTGGGCGCGGACCAGGTGCTCGAACACCACCTGTCCACGGGCCTGCCGCTCGCGGGTTTCGGCCACCACATCTACCCCGACGGCGATCCGCGCGCCGCGGCGCTGCTGGCGCTGACCGAACCTCCGCAGGTGATTGTGCGTTTCATTGAAAAGGCCACCGAGCTCACCGGCCTGCAGCCCAATATCGATGTCGCCCTGGCCGCGCTGATGGCGCGCCACCGGCTGCCGCATGACGCGGCCTTCAGCCTGTTTGCCACGGCGCGCAGCATAGGCCTGCTGGCGCACAGCCTCGAACAACTCGAGGTGTCGCAGGTGATACGCCCGCGCGGGCGCTATGTGGGGGTGGTGGCGGAGCTGGGGTAAGGAGGTCGCGCAGGTTTCGTGCGCGGTGGTACTCCAGCTGAAATGGGCTTGCCTGGAAATCCCGCACCGCGTTTGCCCTGAGCCTGCCGCAGGGCGTTTGCAAGCGCGGGCGCCAGCACCTAGTCGTTCACCTTCAGCCGCCCCATTCCCCACAGGCCCCAGGCCGCGATGGCCCCGCCCAGCGCCAGCAGCATCCACAGCTGCGCGCTCCACGATACCGGGGCATGCGCCGGCGCGCTAAAGCGCGGCAGCCGGGCGAAGTCCGCGGCACCGAACCGGCGCTCATTGAACAGATACGGGTAGAAGAAGTGGCGCACTTCGGCATGGAATGCCGCGGTCCGGTCCTGGAAGGCCAACTGGGCCTGCAGGTCGGTGTCGGCCGCGCGGTGCAGCACCGTCTGCGCGCCCACGCCGGGCAGCAGCCAGCCCAGGCGCTCGGTCCATGCCTGGCGTGCGAGCAGGCCGGCGCGGTACTCGGCCACCTGTTGCGCCACGCTGTCGTCGCCCAACTGGTGAAAGGCAAAGTACCACTTCCAGTGGAAGCCCGCGGGCAGGGGCGCGGTGTGCTTGAACTGCGGATGGCCGGCCATGAAGCGCTGCATGGTCTGTTCGCGCGGCACTTCCCAGGCGCCATGCACGGCCTGGCGCTGGGCCAGCATCAGGTCCACTCCCTGGTGCACGGGCAGGGCACGCGTCAGCGCCACGTTGGCCAGCGCGGGCAGCACCAGCGTCAGCAGCACCCAGGCGCCCATCAGCGCCGTGGCGTTGGCCACCGAGCGCCAGCCGCGGCGCGCGACCCCGAGCGACAGGCCTGCCCAGAACGCCAGATAGCTGGCAATCACGGCCAGCACCACGCCAGCCGACAGCGGCGTGGCGCCAGAAAGCACCAGGCCGGCGAGCACCGGCAGCGCCAGGGCCGCCAACAGCAGCGCATAGCGCAGCAGCGCGCGCCGCCGCCACAGCCGCCCGCCTTCGGGCAGCGACAGCAGCAGGCGCAGCCGGCCCGACTGGCGCTCGCCCGACACCAGGTCGTGCAGCAAGGCAATGACGAACAGCGGGGCGAGATAGATCAGCACAAAGGCAAAGTCAAAGCGCCCGGGCAGGGCCAGCTCGGGGTTGAAGGTCTCGCCTTCGTACAGCTGGGCCTGCAGGCCCAGGGCGCGCACGCGCAGCGCCTGGGGCGCGACATCGCGCAGGCCCATGGCCAGAAAGGCGGTGGCCGAGGGTGGATCCCAGGTGCTGTGAAAGGCGTAGTAGGCCGGGTTGCCCGCGTCCGGGCTGTCGGCATAGCGCGCGGTCACCGCGGCCGCATCCTGCGCCTGCAGCGGCGCGAGCCGCGCAATCGTCTGCCGCTGGCGCGCGCTTTCGTGCAGGCCCGACCAGACGGCCAGCGCCGACAGTGCCAGCAGCAGCGCCAGGGTAGCGAGCGACAGCCGCGAGCGCGCGATCAGGCGCAGTTCATGGATCAGCCAGTTCATCGCACATTCCTTTCAAGACGGCGGCCCGCGCGCCAGGCCAGGCCGGCCAGCGCGGCCAGCCACAGCAGCAGGACCAGGGCCGCAGGTGCGGCACGGCCCAGTGTCAAGGCCAGGGGTTCGGCCTGGTAGTCAAAGGCCGGGAATTTCTGCCAATGCGTATGCGAAATGCGTTTGCTTCTGGCGGGGTTGGTTTCATCGGCGTAGCTCAGCGCCTCGGCGTGCAGCCGGTTGAGGCCCTGCACCAGGTCATAGCGGTATTGCTCGCCCTGCTCGATGAAGCGCTGGAAGCTCAGCAGGTCCGTGCCCGAGGCCGCCATCGACAGCCGGCGCAGCGCCAGTGTGGGCGCCAGCCAGGAAAAGCCGTCGACCAGCGCGTTCTGCTGGCGCTGGCGATCGAAGGCCGCGGCCGCATGGCGGTTGAACAGTTCGGTCGACTGGCGTTCGCCTTCCATGCTCACTGCGCCCTTGAAGTTGACCGGAAGGTCTTCGATGCGCGTCACGCGATGCTTGCTGAGCAATGCATCGCGGAACTCGGCGAACTTCGGGTCTTCGGGATTGTGCGCATCGCCCAGCGCCTGGTAGTCGCGCTCGACCTTGATCTGGGTCTCGAAGCGCGTGGGCAAGGCAATGGCGGTGTTTGCCAGATCGGGCACCCAGCGCGGCAGCAGTATGACCAGCACCGCCCAGGCAGCCAGCAATACCAGCAGCGCGTCGCGCCCGCGCGCGCACAGCGTGGAGATCCAGACCACGGCCAACGACCACAGCAGCAGCCAGGCCGCATAGCCGGCGGCCAGCAGCAGCGCCAACGACCAGGGCGCCTGGCCGCTGGCCGCGAACCAGGCAAGTGCCAGCAGCGCGGGCGCCAGCACCAGTCCGGTGAAGCCCGACAGCGCCAGCAGCTTGCCGCCCACGATCTGCGCGCCGGCCACGCCCTGGGCCAGCAGCAGGCGCAAGGTGCCCGACTCGCGTTCGCGCGCCACGCCCGCATGCCCGACAAAGACCAACAGCAGCGGCGACAGCACCTGCAGCACGAAGGCCGGCGTCAGCTGGCCAAAGCGCATCAGCAGCGACGACTGGCGCACATCGCCGAAGTTGGCGCTGTTTTGCCGGTGGCCCTCGAGGAACAAGGTGTTGCCGGTATAGGCGTCGATGCCGGGATCGAAGGCCGCCAGCGGATTGAGGGGGCGAAACAGGAAATGCCCGTAATGCACCACCCGGTGCGGGTGGCGGTCGGGCTGCTGCGCGAACTGTTCGTTGGCCTGGGCCTGGTAGCGCGCGCGTTCGGCATTGGCGTGGTGCTGGTGCTCATGCGCGGTCAGCGTGGCAACCAGCATCAGCACGCTCACCAGCAACAGGCCGAACAGCGCCACGCGGTCGCGAAACAGCGCGCGCCATTCCTCGCGCGCAATGCGGCGGACGGTGCTCATGCGCTGCGCTCCAATGCGTCGGCCTGGCCGGCCTGGCCGGCGTAGCGCCGGTGCAGCGCGCGCACATCGAAGCGCTCCTCGCCGGCGGCCGCGACTTCCTCGACCAGGCGCCCGCCATCGAGAAAGCCTATGCGGTCGGCGACATCGGCGGCGCCCAGCAGGTCGTGCGTGACCATCAGAATCGCCACGCCCTGGGCGCGCAGCAGTTGCAGCAGGCGGCTGAACTCGGCCGTGGCCTGCGGGTCCAGGCCCGAGGTGGGTTCGTCAAGCAGCAGTGCCGGCACCTGGCGCGCGAGCGCCAGTGCAATCGCCACTTTCTGGCGCATGCCCTTGGAGAAGCCGCCCACGCGCCGATCGAAGACCTGGCCCTGCAGGCCCGCGGCGGCCAGCGCGCGCGCGATGGCGTCCGGCGCGGGGTTCTGCCCGGCGAGATCAAGCAGGTAGGCGACGTTCTCGCGCGCCGTCAGGTGCTCGTAGAGCGCGACATTCTCGGGAATATAGGCAAGGTGGCGGCGGGCTTCGCCCGGCTGCGCCACGGGATCGACGCCGTGCACGCGCACCTGGCCTGCCGTGGGCGCGACAAAGCCCAGGAACAGGCTCAGCGCCGTGGTCTTGCCCGCGCCGTTGGCGCCCAGCAGCGCATAGATCTCGCCCGCGCGTATGCGCAGATCGAGCTGGTGCAGTATGGTCCTGCCGCCGTAGCCGGCAACGACGCCCAAGGCTTCGAGCGTCCAGGCGCGGGAAGCTTCGCGAATGTCTATCGTCATGAACTGTGCTGTGAATTTGCTTTGAATGTTATATCGTAACATTCGCGCGGAATTTTCAGCCCAAGTCCGTGTCCGGCGACCGGATCATGGATATTCGCTCCCAGGGCCAACTCAGGCCCAGGCCCGGGCGCGCCTGCCTCAGTGCTCTGCGGGCTGCAGATGGGACAGCGGAACCCAGCCGGACAGCGACGTCAGCGGGTTCTCGCACCAGGCCCAGCCATTGAGCGTTCTTCCGCCGACCAGCATGTCGCCGGCGCGCACATCCAGCTCTCTGGCCGTGTAGTTTTCGCGCGCCTGCGCGGTCTGGTCGTCGACGAAGTCCAGCACCTGCACCGGCACCCAGCCGCCCACCTGGCCGGCAATTTCACAGAAATACCAGTCGTCCCAGCCCTCGGGCCCGGCATATTTCTCACCGACGGCCAGCATGCTGCCTTTGGAGAATGTGATGGGCTCGGGGTATTCGCTGCGGTGGTCCCGGGTGGCACGATAGTTCTTGGCTTGCATGTTCTATGTCCGCTGCGCTGCGATGCACCATGTCATGCGGCGTTTGCCATCTGGGTCAATTTCGCGACGGTGTTGAGATTCCCGGCCGTGCCCTGCGCGGCCGCGGGAATCCTGGGCTTGGAGCGCGCCATGCCGGCGCCATGGCGTGCTTGCGTTCAGCGCTGCGGCATGTCCTTGGTCGAATAGCCGAGGCTGATCGTCGCGTCGGCCGCAATTGCCGGCATGGTGGCGTTCCAGGTCTGCCAGGCGGCGCGCATCCGCTCCAGACGCTCGGGCTCGCGGCCGGCCTGGTTGGCGCGCTCGCGTTCGTCGGCCGGTATATTGAACAGATACTCGTTGCCGTCGACACGCAGGTATTTCCAGTCGCCGTCGCGCAGCGCCTGCTGACCACGGTGGTTCATGCGCCAGTGCAGCGGGCGCGCGAAGCTGTGGCTGGCGTCGCGCAGCACGGGCAGCAGCGACACGCCGTCAAGCGCATAGCCCGGCGCGGCCGCCACGCCCGCGGCGTCGAGAACGGTAGCCGACCAGTCCATGGTCATGCACAGCTGACGGCTCTCGCTGCCCGGAGCGATCACGGCCGGCCAGTGGGCAATCCACGGAACGCGTATGCCGCCTTCGGTCAGGTCCATCTTGCCGCCCACCAGAGGCCAGCTGTCGGAGAAACGTTCGCCGCCGTTGTCGCTGGTGAAGATCACCAGCGTGTTCTCGGCCAGGCCGTGCTGTTCCAGCGCCGCCATCACGCGGCCTATGCCTTCATCCATGTGGTGGATCATGCGGCGGTAGGTGTGGATGTTGCCGCCTGTCAGATCGAACAGGTTGTCCTTCACGGTGGGCGCGCGGCCGGCGTCGTCGCGGGTTTCCCAGGGCCAGTGCGGCGCGGTGTAATGCAGGCTCAGGAAGAACGGCGCGCTCTGCTGCGCCATGCGCGCCACGTAGTCGACGGCGCGCTCCGAGAGCAGGTCGGTGAGATAGCCTTCGGCCTGCGCGCTCTGCTCGCCGGTCCACAGGTCATGGCTGCCGCGCGAATCGCAATGCGTGAAATAGTCGATGCCGCCCGACAGCGGGCCGAAGAACTCCTCGTAGCCCGAGCGCAGCGGGCCGAAATGCGGCGGATAGCCCAGGTGCCACTTGCCTATCAGCGCCGTGCGGTAGCCGCTGCCCTGCAGCAGCGAAGGCAAGGTGGGGTGCTCGGGCGGCATGCCCAGCGTGCTGCTGCCGCGGCTGTCGCTGCGAATCGGCTCCTCGGCCGCGCCGCGCAGCCGGTACTGGTAGCGGCCGGTGATCAGCGCGAAGCGCGTGGGCGAACACACGGGCGAGTTCGAATAGCCCTGGGTCAGCTTGAGGCCTTGGGCCGCGAGCCGGTCGAGCACCGGCGACACCGGGCCGAATTCCGCGTCGCGGCCGCCGTAGCAGCCCAGGTCGGCGTAGCCGAGGTCGTCGGCAACGATGAAGATGATGTTGGGTCTTGTCATGTCTGTCTCTTGCGCCTCACATCAGGGCTGGTAGCCCGACTGCTGCACCACCGGCGCCCATTGCGCCTGGTAGGCCTTGAGCATGCTCGCGGTCTGCGCCTGGGTGCTGACGACGGGAACCATCATCGCGTCCTTGAAGCGGGCTGTGGTCTCCGGCTCCTGCATCACCGCATGGATGGCGCTGGCCAGGCGGGCCACTTTTTCCTTGGGCATGCTCGCCGGCGCGAAGAAAGTGTTCCAGCCCGTGGCGGCCAGATCGAGTCCGGCTTCCTTGAAGGTGGGAATGCCCGGCGCGAACACCGAGCGCTGGGCGCCCGAGATCGCTAGGATGCGCAGCTTGCCGGCTTCATGCTGGGCCAGCACCGTGTCCAGCGTGTCGACCGCGGCCGGAACCTGGTTGCCCAGCAGGTCGTTGAGCAGCGGCGCCGAGCCGCGGTAGCCCACCACCTGGGTGGGCACGCCGGCCTTCTCGCCGGCCATCAGCGCGAAGAAATGCGGCAGGCTGCCCGTGGCCGGCACGCCGAAGTTCGCCTGCTTCGGGTTGGCGCGCATCCAGGCAAGCAGCTGGCCGAGGTCGCGCGCCGGCATCGAGGGCGATACCGCCAGCGCGAAGTCGTAGCTGTTGACATGGGAGACGGGAACGAAATCGCGCTCCACGTCGTAGCCGTTGTCCTTGAAGACCAGGGGCGCGACCACCATCACCGCGGGGTTGGCGAGCATCAGCACGTTCTGGTTCGCGGGCGTGGCCTTGGCCTGCTGCGCCGCGAGGCGTCCGCCCGCGCCGGACTTGTTCTCGACAATCACCGGCACGCCCAGGCGCGCGGCCAGCTTGTCGCCGACAATGCGCGCCACGCGGTCGGTGGCGCCGCCCGGCGCATAGCCCACCAGGATGCGCAGCGGGCCGTCGAGCTGCGGCGCGGGCTGGGCCTGGGCCATGGATGGCAGAGCAGCGATCAGGCCCGTGAGGGCCAGTGCGCCGGCCGCGCCGCGCATGAAGCGGCGGCGTGGATGGGAGGTATGGTCAGCCATGCGGCATCTCCTTTTTGCTGCAGCAGGCGGGCATGGCCTGCTGCGATGTAGTGGGGTGGCGTGGCCGTCGTCAATGGGGCCAATCAAGCTCGGATACTAACCGGCTATGGTCGCTGAAATCGCCTACCAGAGCCCGATTGCCGCCTGCTGCCGCCACGCCTAGAACCTGTAGCGCGCGCTCACATTGACGCTGCGCGGCGCGCCCCAGTCATAGAACTCGCCCCACGAGCCCATGGTGTTGACGCCCGCGTAGTACTTCTTGTCGAACAGGTTGTTGACATTGAGCTGCAGGCTCAACTGCTTGTCCAGTTCGTAGCGCAGCATGGCGTCGACCACCACATAGGCCGGTTGGGCCAGGCGCGCATAGGTCGATGTCGCGACCCCGCTTTGCCAGCGCGCGCCGCCGCCGACCGTGAAAGGTCTCAGCGCACCGGAAAGCCGGTAGCTGGTATGCAGCTTGACCTGCTGTTTGGGGAAGTAGGTGTCGGCGATGCTGCTGACGTTCTGCACCAAGCTGCCCTGCACCTGCCAGCCCGGACGCAACTCGCCCGAAGCCTCGAGTTCATAGCCGCGCTCCATCACCCCGCTGACATTGCGATAGGCCGATGCGCCCGTGGGCGTCAGGCCGCCCGAGGCTTCATAGGTGTTCTCCCAGCGCTTCCAGAACAGCGCCGCGCCCAGGTTCAGCTTGCCGCCGAGGAATGCGGCTTTCGACCCCAGCTCGTAAGTCACGCCCTCCTGCGGATCGAGCACCTTGCCTTGTTCGTCCTGCACGGTGACCGGCTGGTACACGCTCGCGTAGCTCGCGTAGAGCGAGACGTTCTGGTTCAGATCCCAGACCAGGCCGGCAAACGGCGTGATCACGCCTTTCTCGCGCTTTTCGCTCAAGGCATACCAGTTCTGGCGGAACTCGTAGTCCGAGACACGCAGGCCGGTGATGAGCTTCAGGTCGTCCATCAAATGGAAGCGACCCGTGGCGTAGGCCGCACGGCGCACGGTCTTTTCCTTGACCGAAGAGGCCGTCGCCCAGCCGCTGGCCGAAGGCTGGACCAGCCCCGCTCCGCCGGCGCTGTAGGGCCGGCCGGCGTAGTCGAGCGCGCGCCGGTCGGACACCGCCGCGCGGTAGTCGGTATTCGAATAGTCTGCGCCCAGAACCAGTTCGTGGCGCCGGCCAAACAGCTGCACAGGGCCGGAGAACTCGAGCTTGGCGTTGTCGGTCGTGGACTTGGCGTCGGTGGCCCGGACCGCGCGGGCCAGCGTGCGGTGGTGGTAGGCCCCGAGTTCGAACAGCGGCGTCTCTATGGTGTCGTGGCTCAAGCCCAGGCTGGACTTCCAGCCGTTGGCCAGGTGGTGTTCCACGCTGGCGAACAGCGCGTGCTTTTCCTGCTCGTAACCCGACCAGGGCGCGGCCGCATTCCATGAGCGCGCGACATCGCCAAAGTAGTTGCCCTGGACGTCATAGGCCTGGTAGCCCTGGAACGCCGAGTTGCCCGCGTTCTTGAGCTTGCGATAGCTTGCACCGACATTGAGCAGGGTCGAGGGCGCGAGATCGACTTCAAGCGCGCCGTAAAGCAGCGCGCTTTCATTGTGGGCGTTGTCGCGGAACGCATCGGCGTCGCTCGCGGCCGCGACCAGACGGCCGCGCACATTGCCGCGTTCGGTCAGCGCGCCGCCGATGTCCAGATCGCCGCGCCGGCTGTTCCACGAACCCAGGCTCGCACCGGCCTGGGCCTGGAATGCGCGCGTGGGCTTCTTGCGGATCATGTTCACCGTGGCCGTGGGATAGCCATCGCCCTGCAGCAGGCCGGCCGAGCCCTTGAGCACTTCGACGCGGTCCATTTCGGCCAGGTCATCGCCCAGCAGATTGGTTCCGACGGGCACGCCCGTGCTGGCCACGGACTGGCCGCTGCGCATGCCGTCGACCAGATAGTTGTTGATTTCGCCGCCGCGCGCCCAGAAGCGGATGCTGTCGCCCTGGGTGGAGACGCTGACCCCGGGCGTCTGATGCATCACATCCTTGAGCGTCTCGAGCTTGAAATCATCCATTTTCTGGCGCGTGACCACGGACACGGACTGCGGCGTTTCGCGCAGCGTCAGCGCCAGGCCCGTGGCCGTGGTGCTGGGGCCGGTCTGCGTGTAGCTGGCCGTGCCTTCGGTCGCGCCTTCCGCTGCGGAGCTCGCGGTCACGGTCACCGCGGCCAGTATGGCGCTGTTGCCCGGCGCGGGCGCGGCCTTGATCACGATGGTGCTCCCTTCATGCGTGGCGACCAGGCCGCTGCCTGCGAGCAGCCGGTCCAGCGCCTGGCCGGGCGTGAGGCTGCCCGAGACCGCGACGGCGTTCTTGCCTGCCACAAGAGCAGGAGGGAATAGCAGCTGCAGATGGGCCTGGCGCGCGAGTTCGTTGAGCGCTGCGCCCAGCGGCTGGGCGGCGATGGTCAGGGTCACGGGCGTGGCGTTCTGTGCCTGGGCCGTGCCCGCAGGGCCGAGCGCCAGCAGGGCCGCGAAAGCCAGGGGCGCGAAGGCGAAATTCGGTTGTCGCATCGATGCAATCTCCGGAAAAGCAGTGGTGGAAATAAGAATCACTACCAATGGAGTCGCATGAGCGGGCCAAACCCTCACCCCTTTTTTCAAAAAAAATCTGCGTTCAGCGTCTGGCGACGATTTCGATCTTGCCGTTGCGCGGCTCAAGCCGCACCGGCAGCAGCGACGGCAAGGCCTGGGTGAAGGTGGCGATCTGGCGCAGATCGACGCTGCCGCCCAGGCGCAGTGCGCCCACGGCGGGATCGCTCAGCACCAGGCGCGTATCGCCGTAACGCTCGAGTTCGGCCAATGCCTCGCGCAACGGCGTGTCGTTGAAGCTGATGCGGCCCTGGCGCCAGCTGGCGACGCTGGCGGGCGCAAACGTGGTCACGGGCTGCAGCTGCGCAGCGGCGTCGGCCGTGACGCGCTGGCCCGCAGTCAATTCGATCTGCGCCTGCTGCGCGCCGGGCGCGGCCGGCGCCACGCGCACGCGGCCGGACTCGACCGCGACCACGGTATGTCCGGCGTCCATGCCCGCGTGCGTGTGGCGCACGGAAAAGCGCGTGCCGACCACGGTCACCCGCATGGGCCCGGCGAACACCGAGAAGGGCTGGGCCGTATCGGCCTGTACCGTGAACATCGCCTGGCCCTCGGCCAGCCGCACTTCGCGCCGGTCGCGGTAGAGACGCACATCGGCCTGCGTGGCCGCATCGAGCTGCAGCGTGCTGCCGTCGGGCAGGCCGATGTCCAGGCGCTGGCCGCGTTCGGTCGCGTAATGCTTTTCAAATGTCGGCTGGCCCGCATAGTGGTTCCAGCCCAGCCAGCCGCCAGCGACCAGGGCCACGGGGGCCATGGCAGTAGCTGCCTGCGGGAGGAAAGGCGCCAGGCCTGCAAGCCAGCCGCTGCGCTCCTTGGGCCGGTCGCGCTGCGCTGGCGCGGAGCGCCGCGGCAGACTGTTCTTGAGCGCCTGGATGCGGGCCGGCGGCAGGGCCTGTGCGGGCGTGGTGCTGTGTGCCATCTGATCGTAGGCCGTTGCGTGCTCGGGCGCCGCGCCCAGCCAGGCCTGGAACTGTGCTTCGGTGGCGGCGTCCATGGCCTCGCTGCGGCGCGTGGCCCACAGCGCGGCTTCCAGCAGCAACGGATCCTGGACGCGCGCGAAGTCGTCGAACTCGCGCGCGTCCGCCGCGTCCTGCTTGGCCGCATGGGAAGGCGTGGTGGCGTGTCGGTTCATGGGCTCCTATAAGTGATGTCGCACGAGGCCTTCGAATCCTCACCCGGGTCTTTGAAAACAGTCATTTTTTCCGGCCCGCGGGTAGGGTCGGCGGCTGGCCCTGGATCTGCAGCTGGCAGGCACGGCAGGCCATGCGTGCGCGCGCAATGTGCTTTTCGACCATGCTGATCGACGCGCCCATGCGCTCGGCGATCTGCGCCTGCGGCAGGCCATCAAACACATGCAGCACAAAGGCCTCGCGGCAGCGCGGGGGCAGGGCTTCGATGGTCGCGGCATAGGCTTCAAGCGCCTGGGACGAGGCGAATGCCGCATCGGGCTGCTGGTGGACGGGAGCGGGCGGGTGATCGGCTTCGGCCAGCGCCGCCAGATCATCGTGGCTGCGCAGCAGCTCGCGCCGGTGCTGGTCCACCATGACGTGGCGCGCGGTCTGATAGAGCAGGGCGCGTGGCTCATGGATGGCAACTTCGGAGCGCTGGATGGCGAGCACGCGGGCATAGCTTTCCTGCACGACTTCGGCCGCCGCATCGCGGTCCTTGACCCTGCGGGAACAAAAATTCAGCAGTTCTCGGTAGTAGCGCTCAAGCACGGCAGCCCATGATCCAAGGTGGACACATTCCTGAAACAGTCTGGCGTAGAGACGTGGCGAGGGCTGGCCTGAGGAGCACGCAGATGGGAATGGCTCGTATTATGCCGGCAGTCGGGGCCGGCCATAATGCGCGCTGCACGATCAATGTGCCGGAGGGACAAAAATGAAGATTGCCGTACTCGATGACTACCAGAATGCCGTTGAAAAGCTGGGCTGCAATGCGCTGCTGCAGGCGCATGAGGTCAGCGTGTTCACGCAGACGATGAACGAAGATCAGCTCGTGGCCGCGCTGCAGGACTTCGACGCGCTGGTGCTGATACGCGAACGCACGGAAATCACCGCGAGCCTGCTCGCGCGCCTGCCGCGGCTGAAACTGATCTCGCAGACCGGCAAGGTCAGCGGCCATATCGATGTGGACGCCGCGACGGCGGCCGGCGTGGCGATTGCCGAAGGCGTTGGCGACCCGACGGCGCCGGCCGAGCTGACCTGGGCGCTGATCATGGCGGCCTACCGCAAGATTCCGCAGTATGTCGCGCATATGAAGGCCGGCCGCTGGCAGGCATCTTCTCTGGACGCGCGCCACAACACGCCGGGCCGCGCGCTGCAGGGCGATACGCTGGGCATCTGGAGCTATGGCAAGCTGGGCAAGCGCGTCGCAGGCTATGGCAAGGCGTTCGGCATGGACGTTGTCGTCTGGGGCCGCGAAGCCAGCCGCGCGCAGGCGCAGGCCGACGGTTATCGCGTCGCCGAATCCAGGCAAAGCTTCTTTGCCCAGGCCGATATCGTGAGCCTGCACCTGCGGCTCAACGCCGCCACGCAGGGCATTGTGACCCTCGAAGACCTGCAGGCGATGAAGCCTTCGGCTCTGCTGGTCAACACCAGCCGCGCCGAACTGCTGGCGCCGGGCGCGCTGCAGCAGGCGCTGGCCCAGGGCCGGCCTGGCTACGCCGCGCTCGATGTGTTCGAGACCGAACCCGTGGCCGGCAATGAATGGTTTCTGTCGGCCGACAATGTCGTCGCCACGCCGCATCTGGGCTATGTCGAACAAAAGGGCTACGAGATCTACTTTCGCGCGGCCTTCGAGAACGTTGCCAGTTTCTTTGCGGGAACGCCGACCAATGTCTGCAATCCCGCGGCGCTGGCCCGCACGTGAAGGCATCGATGACCATGCCGCAAATGCCCGGCCCCCGCCTGCGCCACGGCGTCTGGGAGTTTCCGGTGCACCACATGCGCGGCGGCACCTCGACCGGCCTGGTGATCTGGGAGCCGGCCGCGCCTGCCGACGATGAGCTGCGCGAGGAACTGCTGCGCCATCTGATGGGCGTGCCCCTGGAGGGCGAGCGCCCGGGCAACAAACAGACCACGGGCTTGGGCCGCGGCCCGGCCACCAGCAACAAGGTGTTTTTCGCCCGCATGGAGCAGGCCGACGCCGGCGCGCGCCTGGTCAGCACGCTGGCCCAGCTCGCGGCCGACCATGGCCGCATCGACTGGAGCGTTAACTGCGGCAATATGTCCTCGGCGCTGCAGCTGTGGGCGCTGGACAGCGAACTGGTGGAACACATCGCAACCGGCGCCCACGAACTCGCGATACGCAACACCAACACCGGCGTGCTGACCACGTCGCGCATGGTGCTGCAAGCCGATGGCGCGTTCGCCACGGCCGAGATTCCGGGCGTGATGGGCCGGCACCCGGCCGTGGACCTGTTCCTGCACCAGCCCGCGGGCGCCAAGACCGGCGCGCTGCTGCCCACGGGCAACCCGGTCGACACCATTGCCGGGGTGCGCGTGAGCTGTGTCGACGTGGCCGTGCCCATGGTCATCGTGCGCGCCGCCGATCTGGGCAAGACCGGCCATGAATCGGTGGGCGAACTCGCAGCCGACGCCGACTTCCTGCAGCGGCTCAAGGCGATCTGGGTCGAAGCGGGCTTGAAGATGCAGCTGCGGCGCAAGAACGGCAGCCTGATGAGCGCCGCCGACATCGCGCAAAGCGAGACCCTTCCCAAGGTCTGCATCATCGGCGCGGCGCGCGCCGGCGCCGATCTCGCGGTGCGCTATTTCACGCCGCAGACCGTGCATTCTTCGCTGGCGGTCTCGGGCGGCTGCTGCCTGGCCGCGGCCACGCTGGTGGCGGGCTCGGTGGCGCACGAACTCGCGCCCAAGAGCGCGACATCGGTGCTGGGCGAAGTCAAGGTCGATATCGAGAACCCCGCGGGAATCCTGTCGACCACGGTGGTGGCCTCCACGCAGGGCGATGCCTTGCGCATCGCCTCGGCCGCGTACCAGCGCAGCGCCCAGGTGCTGCTCAAGGGCTATGTGCCGCTGTATGCGGCGTCGGCCGCATTGCGCGCGGCGCTGGCGCAGCGCGCCGGCTAGAGACGCCAGCGCTGCCTGCTCAGGGGCGCTTGCCCACTTCGGCGACTTCGCGCGTCCAGGCCAGGGCCTGCTCGCTCAGGCTCAAACCCAGGCCGGGGCGCGTGGGCACCAGCATGCGCCCGTCCTTGATTTCCAGACGCTCGTTGAACAGCGGCTCGAGCCAGTCGAAATGCTCGACCCAGGGTTCGGTCGCATAGACCGCGCCCAGATGCACATGCAGTTCCATCGCGAAATGCGGCCCCAGCGCCAGCCCGGCGTTCTCGGCCTGGGCGGCGATGCGCAGAAAAGGCGTGATGCCGCCGACGCGCGGCGCATCGGGCATCAGATAGTCGGCCGCGCGGTGGCGGATCAGCTCGGCATGCTCGGCCGCCGAGGTCAGCATCTCGCCGGTGGCAATCGGCGTATCGAACTGCGCGGCCAGCGCCGCATGGCCTTCGAAGTCATAGGCGTCCAGCGGCTCCTCGATCCAGACCAGATTGAACTGCTCGAAGATCCGGCACATGCGCTGCGCGGCGGGCCGGTCCCACTGCTGGTTGGCGTCGACCATCAGCGGCATGTCGTCGCCCAGGTGCCGGCGCACGGCTTCGACGCGCTGCACGTCGAGCGCCTGGTTGGGCTGGCCGACCTTGAGCTTGATGCCGCCTATGCCGCGCTCGCGCGAGGCCGCGGCATTGACCAGCAACTGGTCCAGCGGCGTGTGCAGAAAGCCGCCCGAAGTGTTGTAGCAGCGCACGGAGTCGCGCTGCGAACCCAGCAGCTTGGACAGCGACAGCCCCGCGCGCCGCGCCTTGAGGTCATAGAGCGCGACATCGAACGCGCCTATCGCCTGCACCGCCATGCCGCTGCGGCCCACCGACGCGCCAGCCCACTGCAGCTTGGTCCACAGCCGCGAAATATCGCTGGGGTCTTCGCCTATGAGCGCCGGCGCGATTTCCTTGGCATGGGCAAACTGGCCGGGCCCGCCCGCGCGCTTCGAATAGCTCAAGCCCAGGCCCTGGTGGCCGTCCTTGGTTTCAATCTGCACGAACAGCATGGCGATCTCGGTCATGGGCTTCTGGCGACCGGTCAGCACCTTGGCATCGCTGATCGGGTTGGCCAGCGGCAGATAGCAGGACGAGACACGCACCCAGGCAATGCTGTCGGCGGGCAGGGGGGCGTTGGCGGAGGAGGGCATGGCGTTGGTCATGGTGTTTACGGGCGAAAAGATAACGTTGTCATTCATGCGCAAAAAAAGAGTGGGCCTTGGTGGGCTTTTTAAGAAATAGGTTTATTGGTTTGCAATGCATCGCAGTGATGGCACTTGATGGGTGATGATAACGTTGTCATTTTGCGGGTCAATGGCTGCACACCCGGGTTTTCCCTGGTCATTGGGACGCGTGCGGGCTGCCATCGCCTTGTCTCGCATCGCGGCCCCGGCCCAGGCCGTAAACTAGCCGGGTAGTCAGGCCGCTCACGCCGAGCGGGCCCATGTCCATGAACACTCCCGTCCCCTTCAAAGCCGCCACCTTGCACGATGTCGCCCGCACCGCGGGGGTCTCGCTGATCACCGCTTCGCGCGCGCTGACCAATCCCAAGCTGGTCTCCAGCACGACGATTCTCAAAGTGCAGGCCGCGGCGCAAGCCGTGGGCTATATCCCCAATCTGCTGGCGGGCGGACTGAAGTCCCGACGCAGCATGCTGGTCGCGGGCCTGGTGCCGGCGATTTCGGTGGCGCAGTTCCTGCCGACGGTGCAGTCGCTGACCGATGTACTGTCGCAAGCCGGCTATCAGCTGATCCTGGGCCAGACAGGCTACGACCACGCGCATGAAGAAGCGCTGATCAACACCATGATCAGCCGGCGCCCCGACGGCATCGTCTTCACCGGCCTGGTGCATTCGGCCAGCGCGCGCGAACGCCTGCAGCGCGTGGGCATTCCCGTGGTCGAGACCTGGGACCTGAGCGAGCGTCCGGTCGACATGCTGGTCGGCTTCTCGCATGTGAAGGTAGGCAGCGCCATTGCGGGCTATTTTCTGGCCAAGGGCTGGCAGCGTGTGGGCATTGCCACCGGTAACGACCACCGCGGCGGGCTGCGGCGCGAAGGCTTTCTCGCGGCCATGGGCCGCGACGTTCCCACGGCCGTCGTGCCCGCGCCCAGCAGCATGGGCCTGGGGCGCAGGGCACTGACGGAACTGCTGGAAAAAGACCCGGGCCTGCAGGCAATCTACTGCAGCTCGGACCAACTGGCCCAGGGCGTGCTGGCCGAAGCCCAGGCGCGCGGCCTGCGCGTTCCCGAAGACCTGGCGGTTTGCGGCTTCGGCAATGCCGACTTCGCGGCCGACATGCAGCCCTCGCTGACCACGGTGCACGTGGACGGCGCGGCGATAGGCCGGCGCGCGGCCCAGCTGATCATCGACCGCAGCCACGGCAGGCCCATAGAGCAGCCGATTGTCGATCTGGGCTTTCGCATCATCGAGCGGCGTTCGACGTCACTGGAGCACGGCTAGCGCGCCTGGCCGGAATGGTCTCAGGACAGCGGCGTGATCTTGGTCACCGCGAAATTGATCATCTTGAGCTGGTCGTTCCTGTCGCTCTCGTCGCCATGGGACACCGCGCTCTCGTCGTGCTCCACCCACAGTCCTTTTTGATTCTTGATGCGGATCTCATAGCGTGAGTTGTTCCAGGTGATGGCTTGCTTGCCCGTCATGGTGATCGCCAGCTTTTGCCCGGTTTTCTGATCGGTGGCCTGCAGCGTGACCGTATCGTCGAGATTGAACGTGACCAGCTTGGAAAGCCCGCCTTGCACGCTGATGGTGAGTCTTTTGAATTGCTCCGCATCGGGGATACGCACCTGCCTGATGACCTTGACCGCGGTGAGTGCTGCGTCGCCGGGCTTCCACTGGACCTGTGCTTCGTCTTGCGCTTGCAGCAGATCGACAAGTTTTTGCAGGTTCAAGCTTGGCAAATCTTCTGGCTTGATACGTCCCAGATCGACCGGCTGGAACAGCTGGAAGCGGTTTTTTGCGCGCTCCTGCGTGCGTTCCTGGCCTTGGTGCACATAGGTTTCCTGGACGTCGAACGACCAGCCGGGCAGGGTGTCGAGATGGAACAGTTCCGAGAGCAAGGGCAGAAATTTTTCCGGCTCCTTTTCGCCGGAGAACAGTTCCTGGTCGAGCTTGAATGCCCATTCGCCGGCCGCATTGCGCTGGTTGAACGGCGCGAGGTTTTGCAGGCTCTTGAGGAAGTCGGCGGTCCAGACCGACCCGTGCTGCGAGTAGGCTTCGTCGATCAGCTTGATGAACTGGTCGGCGGCGCTGCGTTCCTCGGCGTTCTGGCTTGCGGCTTTGAAGCTTTCCAGATGACCGCGCAGTTCTTTCGCGCCGATGGCGCCGATCAGCAACTTGATGGACGCGCTGGCATAGCTTCGGCCCCATCCCGATATGAAGCCACCCATGTCGCGATCTTCGTATTGGTCGGGAATGGGCGGTTCTTGCGCGCTGCCGGCGCCTGTGAAGATGGTGACCTCGCGGCCCGAAATGGCGGACGGGCGCTGGATCGCCGTGCCGGCAGCGGTTTCATCGCCGCCACTGCCCGATCCGCCGCCGCATGCCGCGAGCAGGCCTGCGGCGACAATCATTGCGCCCCAACGGGGCTGACGGCTGTTCCTCATCGTGGTTCTCCTTGCTGGTGGAGCGCCGCGCAGCCTGGGCCCTGGGCGCGCTGCAAGCATCAAATGCCATGCCGGATGCGTCACCTCGATTGAACAGTGCCGGCTCGCCGGCCCATGCCGGAAGACGGCGCGCCGCGTCGGTTGCGCCGCAACCGTGCCCGCGTCGGCGCGCGCCGCAGGCAGGAGTCAGGTGCTTTCGCGCACCACCAGCTCGTAGCCCAGCTCTATGCTGCCGGGCGCGGCCGCGCTGCCGCGCATCATGCCCAGCAGCATGGCTGCGCCTTCGCGGCCGACTTCGCTGCGCGGCGTGCGCACGGTGGTCAGCGAAGGCACCATCTGGTCGCTGCCCGCGAGGTCGTTGAAGCCGGCCATGGCGATGCGCGCGGGCACCTGCACGCCCAGGCGATGGGCGGCGAGCAGCCCACCCTGGGCGATGTCGTCGTTGCAAAAGAAGATGGCGTCGATGTCGGGCATGCGCTGCAGCATTTCCTCGAACAGCCGCGCGCCCAGCGCGATCGATGAACGCTCGGGGCTCAGCATCTCGAGCCGCGGGTCGTAGATGCCGGCGGCGCGCAGGCAGCGGCGATAGCCTTCGGCGCGCTGCAGCACGCGCGGATCGAGCTGGGCGCCGCAAAATGCGATGCGCCGCCGGCCGCGGTCCAGCAGGTGCTGGGTGATGGCCGCGCCGGCGTCGGTCTGCGAAAAACCCACGCAGGCCACGCCGGGCGCATCGCTGGTCTCCATCAGGTGCACGCAGGGCACGCCGCTTTGGGCGATCAGCCGGCGCGAGGTCTCGCTGCGGTCGAAGCCCGTGACCAGCAGGCCTGCAGGCCGGTGCGGCAGATAGGTGCGCAGCAGCAGTTCCTCCTCGGCGCTGTCGTAGTGTGTCACGCCTATCAGCGGCTGGAAGCCTTCGGGAAACAGCGTGCGGTGCACGGCTTCTAGCAGGTCGACGAACAAGGCGTTCGACAGCAGCGGCACCAGCACCAGCACCTGCGTGCTCTTTTGCGAGGCCAGGGCGCGCGCCGCGGGGTCGGGTACATAGCCCAGGCTGTCTGCGGCCTGCCGGACTTTGAGCACCAGCTGCGGATCGACGCCGCGCTCGCCGCGCAGCGCGCGCGAGACGGTGATCGGGCTCACGCCCGCGAGCTGGGCGACATCGGAAAGGGTGGTGCGACCGCTGGAGCGGCGCGAACGACGCGGTGCTTCTGTCAAGGGTTTGTCCTGATGACTGGAGAAAGTCGAAAAATCTATGATAGCGCTATCCGAGCGCGAAAACACCGCTATTTTCCCGCGATAATCCAACGCAAATTTTTCAGTACGAGGAATCATGCCCTCGTTTTTTTATGACCAACACGGATAGCGCTATCCAAAGTTCCCATCCGGCGGCGGCCCCTGTGCCGTGCCATGCCCATGCCCTGGTGGTGATGGGTGTTTCCGGCTGCGGCAAGTCCAGCGTGGCCCAGATGCTGGCCCAGACGCTGGGCTGGACGCTGCATGAAGGCGACGCCTACCATTCGCCCGAAAACGTGCGCAAGATGCAGGCCGGCATCGCCTTGACCGATGACGACCGCGCGAGCTGGCTTGCCGACCTGTGCGGCATCCTGGCCACGGCGAGCGCCAGCAGCGGCATCGTGCTGACCTGTTCGGCCTTGAAGCGCAAGTACCGCGATCGCCTGCGCCTGGCGCAGCCGCAGGGCGCGCTCGGCTTTGTGTTCCTGGACCTGGACTTCGCGACCGCCCTGCAGCGCGTGCAGCAGCGCCCCGGCCACTTCTTCTCGCCCGATCTCGTGGCAAATCAGTTCGCGACGCTGGAGCGCCCCGACGCCGAAGCCGGCGTGGTGGGCATTGACGCGACGCTGCCCCTGGCCGAGATCGTGCGCCGCGCCAACGCCTGGCACGCGCCGGCCGCGGCGTGACATATCCCGAAAACAAGGAAATACCCATGCATGCAGAAACAAGTCCAGTGAAGCCCAAGCCGCGCCTGCAGCGCGCGGCCGAGCTGTTCATGGTGGTGGCGCTGGCCGGAATGGTGGTGGCGGTGTTCGTCAACGTCGTGCTGCGCTACGTGTTCAACACCAGCATCGTCTCGTACGAGGAAATCTCGCGCCTGCTGTTCGTCTGGCTGGTCGCGGTCGGCTCCATCGTCGCTGCCTACGAGTGCAGCCACCTGGGTTTCGACATGGTGACTTCGCGCGTCAGCCCGCCGGTGCGCCGCGCGCTGTTCTGGCTCACGCAGTTGCTGGTCGTGGCCTGCATGCTGCTGCTGCTGTGGGGCTCGTGGGCCCAGGTCCAGGCCGGGCTGAGCAGCTACAGCACGGTCATGGGCTACCCGCTGGCGCTGGGTGCGGCGGCAACGCTGGTGCTGGCCGTAGGCATGCTGGTGGTGGCGCTGCGCGACATGCGCCGCGGCCCGCACGATCCGGCGCGTGACGGCTCCATCCTTGAAGTCGAATAAGGAGCTGGCAACATGGTCGTGACTTTCATTTTCCTGTTCGTGCTGATCGGCGGCATGGTGATCGGCATGCCGATCGCGCATTCGCTGGTGCTCACCGGGGTGGCGCTGATGTGGCACC
>Ga0308165_1000928_pt1 | contig 45256 bp, 48 predicted proteins | sample PhyWR2_FD_201032 | JGI IMG/M metagenome (GOLD analysis project Ga0308165, IMG submission 201032) | Phyllosphere microbial communities from UC Gill Tract Community Farm, Albany, California, United States - DLSLW.R2 | ecosystem: Host-associated > Plants > Phyllosphere > Unclassified | place: USA... | reverse complement strand
AGCAATATCAATGTGGAATATGTTGACGAAAAGGGTAACTCGATTTCACCTAATGAACTAGTCCAAGGAGAATATGGAGATGACTATAAGACCACAGCAAAAGACATTCCAGGATATGAGATAGTGACGGTTCCTGTGAATAATGAGGGCACCTATACAGACAAAGACCAAACGGTTAAATACGTTTATAAAAAGAAACCAACAAAAGTAACGGTTCATTATGTCGATGAAAAGGGAAAACCACTCGCAGAGAGCGGTTTACTTGATGGATTTTTTGATGATCCATATAATACGACACCTAAGCCAATTTCAGGCTATATTTTAATGGCAGTACCGAGAAATGCTTCTGGTAAATATGATGTCGATCCGACAGAAGTCACGTATATCTATAAAAAAATTGAAGCACCAACCGTTGATGATGCAGTAGAAGGAGCAAAAGAAGTTACTGGTAATGGGATGCCTAATTCTAAAGTAATCGTAACATTTCCTGATGGCACTACGGTAACTGTAGATGTCGCTAAAGATGGAAAATGGAAAACAGCTGTTCCAGAAGGAATAGAACTGAGAAAAGGCGATAAATTAACAGCAGTTACGCTAGATCCTCTAACGGGTACATTGTCAGATCCAGGGACGGGCAAAGTGACACCATTATCTAATAAAGTACCAGAAACAACAACTAAACCAAGTAATACCAGCAATACATCAAGTACTCAAACTAAGAACAAACTGCCAAGTACAGGCGAAACTAATAATACGGATGTCATGACGATGGGTTTATTAAGTTTAGTATTGGCTTTCTTCGGAAAGTTTCTACAAAAGAAAAAAGCGGAATAAAAAAATAGCTTAAAGCAAAGCAACTGTAACGAAATCCCACCTTAGGCTCATACAAATAGACTCCCCCCTGCCCAATGCATAGAGAGCGTATTGGGCAGGGGGGAGTTAAGCACGTTTATTATTAATTAGCTTTTTAATAATTCTTTCAAAATAGGTAAATCATGGACTTCATATTGCTTTTTAAAAGCATCAATTTCTTCTTCACTGAAAGTTTCGGGATCTAAAACCAATGCTTCAACAGGTAAAGGACGTGTATTTCTGATTTTTATATCAATGACAACCGGACGCTCGCTTTTTTTAGCAGCTGTAAAGGCAGGCTCTAATTGCGTATAGTCTGTTATTGTAAAGCCCTGTGCCCCGAGTGCTTCGCCAACTTTACCAAAATCGGCTCCTTCTAATGAAACACCAAATTTCTTCTGTTCACTATCTTCTTGTTCTGCCTCGATAAAGCCGAAAGACTCATTTGAAAAAACGATATTGATAATTGGCAGTTTGTATTTTACCTGAGTGATGATATCTTGCATGACCATTGCAAATGCGCCATCTCCACTCAAGGTGAAGACTTGTCGATCTGGATAGCTCAATTGGGCAGCGATTCCTCCTGGGATACCATTGCCCATCGTAGCAAACCAGCCTGATGTAGTAAATTTTTGTTTACCATTCATCTCAAGCAGTCGAATAGCATGGATTGTGGTGTTCCCAACATCTGTTACAAAGATGGCTTCTTTATCAGCAATTCGACGAATTTCTTTAAAAACAGGTTCTACCCGAAGGGGTTTATCCTCTTGATTTTCAAAACTTCTTAACCAACTGACCCAGTTTACTTTATTTTTTTGATTGGCTTTTAGCCAGCGATCAAATGGGCGTGATTCACCTAATTCCACCATGCGTTTTAGAGACTCTTTAGCATCTCCTAAAATAGCGACATCTGTTTTATGACGGCGACCTAATTTAGTAGAATCAGTATCGACTTGAATAAATTTTGCACTCGGATTAAAGAAATTGGCCGCAAATGGAAAATCACTACCGACAAAGACAATCAAATCAGTTTCTACTAAGGCTTCATTTGCGGGTTTAGTTGCAACTCGAGCGGCAAAGCCAAGAAAATTTTCATAAGCATCAGGGACAATTCCTTTGCCTAGGACAGCAGAGACCACAGGCATTGAAAAGTGCTCTGAAAATGCTTTGATTTCTGGCCAGGCATTACGACAGCCTTGTCCAATGTAAAGAAGGGGTTTTTCAGCAGCATTGATCAAAGGCATTGCTTTTTTTAGATCATGATAATTTGGCATGACCAAACCTTTTCGGTGATTTTCAGCTGTTGAACTATTGTGTGCTGGGATTTCTTTTGTTCCAAAATCAACTGGAATCGTTACAACAGCAACACCGTTATAGTTATAAGCCGTTTTGATTGCTTCATCCACGACATGAGGTAAACTTTCTGGGGTCATAACGGTTCGATTGTAGACACTCACGTCAGCAAACATAGGGTTTTCATTTAATTCTTGAAAGGAGTTGTAATTCATTGAATCGCTCGCAACTTGCCCCAAAAGAGCTAGGACAGGAACATGATCCATTTTAGCATCATACAAACCATTGATTAAATGAGTCGCACCAGGTCCAGCAGAGCCAAAAGCTACACCAATTTTTCCGGTTAGTTTAGCATCAGCGGCAGCAGCTAGCGCGCCAACTTCTTCGTGACGGACTTGGATAAAGTTGATGCTGTTTTTTTCTTGATATAAGGCATCCATCGTGGAGTTGAAGGAACCACCTGGTATGCCATAAATGTGATCGATGCCCCAACTTTCTAAAACGTTGATCATCGCAACAGCAGCATTGATTGTTTCGACCATTTTACTCACTCCATTTCTTAATTTTCTTTCTATCTAAAGTATACTCGTTCTAGATTTTTGTACCAAACGAAAGCCTTTTTTGCATTATGCGTGGTTATAAAATCACTGATATGATAAAGTTAAGGGAAGAAAAGAATTTGGGGAAGATGGGGTGTTTATAATTATTGATTGGCTGTTATCTTTGGAAGCTTGGCAGCAAGCATTGGTGGGGACAGGTTTTACTTATTTTATGACGGCTTTAGGAGCTGGCTTGGTCTTCTTTTTTAAGGATATTAAAAAAGAAATTCTGAATATGATGCTCGGATTTGCGGCTGGTGTGATGATTGCAGCAAGTTTTTGGTCATTACTAGATCCGGCAATCAAGCAGGCGGAAGAAAATGGGAGTATTGCTTGGCTGGTCGTTAGTTTTGGCTTTGGGTTAGGTGGGTTGTTTCTTTATATTGCAGACAAGACTTTGCCACATATGCATTTTGGGCCGAATCATGAAAAAGAAGGATTGCCAAGTCATTTAAAACGGACGATTTTATTGGTTTTTTCAATTACGTTACACAATATTCCAGAAGGTTTAGCTGTGGGCGTTGCATTTGGCGCAGCGAGTTCCGCTGATGATCCTAAAAAAGCAGTATTGGCAGCTATTTCTGTAGCGTTAGGGATCGGTATCCAAAACTTTCCAGAAGGTGCTGCTGTTTCAATTCCATTGCGACAAGAAAATTTAAGTCGTAAAAAAGCTTTTCTTTACGGACAAGCATCAGGAATTGTTGAACCAATAGCAGGAATCATCGGGGCTGTTTTAGTAACTAAAGTAACATTGCTGTTGCCGTATGCCTTAGCATTTGCAGCGGGAGCGATGATTTACGTTGTAGTAGAAGAATTAATTCCAGAAGCACAACAAACCGTGACTAGTAAGCGTCATTTTGCAGTATTTGGTGTGATGTTAGGGTTTATTATTATGATGATTTTAGATGTAGCTTTGGGATGATTTTCTTTAATTGATTTAGAAATATAGTCTAGTTTTAGAATGTATCGGGATGAGAAAATAAGCAATAAAAGGTTGTGGGAATGAAGAGACAAATTATAGCATATAATAAAAAACGAGTAAGCAGGAAATACCATTTCCTGCTTACTCGTTTTCTTTAGTCAAATAAAGTTTTACATCACGCGTTCAAACGGATCCAAACTAATTCCTTTTTCTAAAACGATCTTTGCATATTCTTGTGCGGAAAATAAAGAATGATCTTTATAGTTACCGCATTCTTTAGCAGAAACTGCAGGAACAAAATCTGTTTCTGCGATAAAGGTCAAGACTTTAACCAATGCATCACGAATTTCTTTTGGTGAATGTTCATTCCACATGATCATGTAAAAACCAGTGCGACAACCCATTGGCGAGATATCGATGATACCTTCCAGGTGATCACGTAAGTTTACAGCTAATAGGTGTTCTAATGTGTGAACTGCAGCAGTCGGTAATTCGTCTTCATTCGGTTGTAAGAAACGTAAATCGTATTTTTCAATCAACGCCTCACCATTTTTTTCAGTACCCGCTAAACGAACATAAGGGGCTTTTACTGTATTATGGTCTAATTCAAAACTTTCAACACGTGCCATGTTATTCACTCCTTCAAATTAAGTAAATGTCGCTTTTAACTATAACAAAACACTTTAGAAAGTCAATAGATTTCGCTTTATCTGTGGATTCTGTTAAGAATTTTGTTGGGCAAATATTTTGGCTAATTTTTTTAATAAAACAGGTGCATCATCTTGATCCATTATAACTTCGATCCATTGGAGACGGGTATTATCTTGTCTGGCCGCTGTCATGGCTTTGTTAAGTTCCTTTTCAGTGGTGACTTTATAGACGGTGACATTGTTAGTTGTTCCGCCGAAAACAAACGGAAGGTTCTGATAATCCCACATTGGAATATCGTTGTATTGCTCCGTAGCACCATGAATTTCTCGCTCCACAGTATAGCCATTATTATTGATCACAAAAATAATTGGTGTTAGTTTTTCTCTTAAAGCAGTTCCTAATTCTTGCACCGTTAATTGCAGTGAACCGTCTCCGATAAACAATAAATGACGGCTGGTTTTATTGGCAATTTGACTTCCTAAAAGAGAAGGGAATGTATACCCAATCGATCCCCACAATGGCTGACCAATAAAACGCATTTCTTTTTTTAGCGGTACGTTCGTCATACCAAAAAAGGAAGTCCCTTGTTCGCTGACTACTGTATCTCCTTTTACAAGAAATGCTTCCACTCTCTTCCAAAAATATTTTTGAGTAATCTTATTATCTTTGATTTCTAGATCTGACTGCCGTTTTACTGGAAGAATATCGCCTGTAAATCTAGAAAAAGATAATGTTGCGAGCGCAGCAACAAAGCGGTCTAGCTGGACTTTTTGGTGTTTTTCTCCATAAAGTAAAACTTCTGTACTTCCAATTGAGATGATTTGTTTTTCTGTAAAACCAAAACTAAAGCCGGATGTTGCAGAATCTGTTAGTTTTACACCTAAAAGTAACACTAAATCTGCTGTATCGACACGGCTTCTTAAAGGTTCTGCAGTAGTTGAGCCTGTGTAGGTTCCTAGATAATGAGCATCTTCTTCATTGAATGCACTTTTTCCAAGGGGTAAAGTAGTGATCGGCAGATTAAATTTTTGGATAAATTCATCTAATTGTTGTTCGATATGATAACTTAATATCTCATGACCAGCAATGATAACCGGATTTTCAGCCTGCTGTAATGCGTCTTCGATTTTACTTAAAATAGCTACTTCTACATCCGTCAGTTTACTTGTTAATTGATTTAAGGGTGCTTGAGGCTTGGTGGCATGAACGTCAGCAATATCAATTGGCAAATTGATATAGACTGGACGTTTGCTGGTTAGGGCAATCGTAAGAACGCGATCGATCTCAGTTAAAGCATTTTCAGCAGTTAAATGAGCAATCGCAGAGGTCACTTCTTCGTGCATTTTTTCAAAACGAAGAAAGTTTCCGTCTCCTAAGGTATGATGAACTAATTTTTTTGCTTCTTGGATGCTAGTAGTGGGCGAGCCTACGATCTCGACCACTGGAACATTTTCGGCAAAACTGCCAGCTAAGCCATTGACCGCACTCAATTCTCCTACACCAAACGTAGTAACAAAAGCTGCGATTCCTTTAGTGCGAGCGTAGCCGTCAGCCATATAGGCAGCATTCAACTCATTAGCAGTACCAACCCATTTAAAATCTTTTCTTGCAGTAATATGGTCTAAGAACTGTAAATTATAATCTCCTGGGACCCCAAAAATCTCATCAATACCGAGTTCCTTTAAGCGGTCTAGTAAATAATCTGCTACAGTGTACATCTAATCATCCTCCTAAATTTAAAAGCGTAGCGGGCTCATCTCACTTTGACAGGAAAAGAGGAAAAACTACCTAAGATATTTTTCCCTCATTTAACTTCCATCTTTTTCCCAAAATGCTAGGACGTGAAGCGAACATCCTACTATTTTTATTCGTGCCCCTAGTTTCAAAGCAAGTATAAAACTGCAAAATCGTTTAGTCGACTATCCTGCTCGAATAATAAGAAAGCTATTAAAGTTGAATTTGAAAGAGATTATTTATCTTTTTCTGAAAAGATAACAAAATCATTTTACTTCCTATGTAGTAAAAGCCGATATTATGTTAAAATAGAAAAAGCAACTTTCTTCAGGAATTTGAGAGGAGATCAATTAAGTATGAAAAAAATGTATAATGTTGCCGTGGTAGGCGCAACGGGTGCTGTTGGCACAAAAATGATCGAAATGTTAGCAGAAACATCTTTACCAATCAATCAGGTGAAATTATTAGCGTCAAAACGTTCAGCGGGAAAAGAAGTAACGTTTAAAGGGCAGACACTTGTCATCGAAGAGCTAATACCTGACTCATTTACGGATGTGGATATTGCTTTATTTAGCGCCGGTGGAACGATTTCTAAACAATTTGCCCCTGAAGCGGTCAAACGTGGAGCAGTCGTGGTGGATAATACAAGTCATTTCAGAATGAACGCGGATGTTCCTTTGGTTGTACCAGAAGTCAATCCTGAGGCACTAAAAAGACATAAAGGAATCATCGCAAATCCAAATTGTTCGACGATTCAAATGATGGTAGCACTTGAACCAATTCGTCAAGCATATGGTTTAGATCGTGTGATCGTTTCAACCTATCAAGCAGTTAGTGGCGCAGGGATCAACGCGATGGACGAGTTAAAATCACAAGCGACAGCATATATCAACGGAACACCTGCAGATCAATTGACGGCAACGATTTTGCCGTGTGGTGGTGATAAAAAGCATTATCCAATCGCATTCAATGCATTACCACAGATCGATGTTTTTGCAGACGCTGATTATACGTATGAAGAATGGAAAATGATTAACGAAACGAAGAAAATCATGGAAGATGACAGCATCAAAGTTGTTGCGACGTGTGTCCGTATTCCTGTACTATCTGGCCATTCTGAATCAATTTACATTGAGGTTAAAGAAGAGGGTTCTGATGTTGCCAAAATCAAAGAGTTGATTGCAAAAGCACCGGGAGCCGTTTTACAAGATGATCCAAGTCAACAACTTTATCCGCAAGCTTTAACGAGCATTGACCGCAAAGAAACATTTGTTGGAAGAATTCGTCAAGATATCGATATTGATAAAGGCTACCATATGTGGGTTGTTTCTGATAACTTATTAAAAGGCGCTGCTTGGAATTCAGTTCAAATTGCGGAAACATTACATGAGATGGATTTGGTAAGGGTTTAAATGTCATTTAGCGATGCAGGCTAAAATCATAGAGAAAGAATAAACTATGTTTGTGATAAAAAGCGTCGCAACGTTATTTCCCTTTTTTTCTATAAGGTCGATTGAGCCTGTTACGCTACTTAAAATAGGAGGTAGTAAGTATGAATTTAGAAAATGCAACGATAATTACAGCAATGGTCACACCTTTTGATGAAAGCGGCGCAATCGATTTTGCGAAGCTGCCCCAATTAGTGAAACACTTGCTTGATCATCATACAGAAGGAATTATTTTAGCAGGAACAACAGGGGAATCGCCAACGTTGACTCATGATGAAGAAATCGATTTATTCAACGAAGTGATTCGTTTGGTTGATGGACGAGTACCGATCATCTGTGGTGTGGGAACCAATGATACAAGGGACTCTGTTGAATTTGTGCAGGAGATTTCAGCAATCAGAGGGATCGATGCTGGTTTGGCTGTAGTCCCTTATTACAATAAACCAAATCAAGAAGGCTTGTATCAGCATTTCAAAGCAATTGCTGAAGCGAGTGATTTACCGATCATTTTATATAATGTACCTGGCAGAACGGTCGCAAACCTTGATGTAGCAACGAGTTTGCGTTTAGCCGAATTAGATAATATTATCGCGATCAAAGAATGTTTCGGGCTAGATGCGTTGACTGAGTTGATAGAAAAGGCACCAAAAGACTTTTTAGTGTATACTGGAGAAGACTCCTTAGCATTTTCCAATAAAGCTTTGGGTGGACAAGGGGTAATATCAGTTGCTAGTCATGTGTTTGGCACTGAAATGTATGAGATGTTTCAAGCGTTGGATCATGGAGAAATCAAGCAAGCTGCAAGTATTCAACGGCAATTATTGCCGAAGATGGATGCCTTGTTTTCAGCTCCTTCACCGGCACCTGTGAAAGCAGTTCTAAATCACATGGGCATCTCTGTTGGTGACCTACGTTTACCTCTTGTATCCTGTACTTCTGAAGAAAAAGCGAAAATTTTAAGCATACTGGATATTTGATTCAGTATGAGAATATAGAGAGGTGAAGTAAGTGAGTACAATAAAAATCGTTCCTTTAGGCGGCGTTCGTGAAAATGGAAAAAATATGTACATCGCAGAAGTGGAAGATGAAATTTTTGTACTGGATTGTGGATTAAAATATCCAGAAAATGAGCTATTAGGAATTGATGTGGTGATTCCCGATTTTACGTATTTAGTGGAAAACATCGACCGTGTTGCAGGAATTTTCTTAACGCATGGTCACGCCGATGCAATCGGGGCGTTACCGTATCTTTTATCGAAAGTTCATGTACCAGTATTTGGGACAGAATTAACGATCGAGTTAGCAAAATTAAACGTAGGAGATCAGGCAGATTCTAAAGACTTTAATGATTTTCACGTAGTCGATGCTCATACAGAAATTGACTTTGAGCATGCTACCATCAGTTTTTTCCGCACAACACATACGATTCCTGATTCGATCGGAATCAATTTAAAGACAAAAGAAGGTAACATTGTTTACACAGGAGATTTCAAGTTTGATCAGAGTGCGATTCCGATGTATCAAACAGATTTTGGCCGTGTAGCAGAGATTGGCAGAGAAGGTGTTTTGGCTTTACTGAGTGACTCTTCTAATGCTGAAAATCCGGCTCAAGTTGTTTCAGAGCTACAAATTGCGGATGAAGTTTTTGATACGATCCGGTATTGGGAAGGTCGTATTATCGTAGCCTGTGTAGCTAGTAATTTGCAGCGTGTCCAACAAGTGTTAGATGCGGCACACCGTTCAGATCGTAAAATCGTATTGACAGGTCAAGATTTTCAACGGATCATCAATACTGCGATTAAACTGGATAAATTAAAATTACCAAGTGAAGATTTGATTATTACTGTGAAGGATATGAAAAAATATCAAGCAGAGCAGCTAGTTATTTTAGAAACTGGCACAATGGGAGAACCAATCAAGTCATTACAAAAAATGGCTAATGGGACACATCGTGTGGTCAAAATTCAAGAAGGCGATTTGGTATACATTACAACGACGCCGACAACGGCTATGGAAACTGCTGTGGCTAAAACCGAAGATATCGTTTACCGTGCTGGTGGCGTGGTCAAACAAATATCAGATAACATGCGTGTCTCAGGTCACGCTAATCCTAATGATCTACAATTGATGTTAAATTTGATCAAACCTAAATATTTTGTTCCTATTCAAGGAGAGTACCGTCAATTAGCAGCACATGCTGATTTAGCTCATGAATTAGGGATTCCATACAAAAATATTTTCATTACTGGTCGAGGAGATATCCTTGAATATAGCAAGCAAAAAATGAATGTCGCTGGCAGTACAACTGCTGATAATATCATGATCGATGGTATTGGCGTTGGTGATATTGGAAATATTGTCCTGCGTGACCGTAGAATTTTATCAGAAGATGGTATTTTTGTCGCTGTAGTTACGATCAATCGTCGTGAAAAACGAATCGTATCACCTGCAAAGATTACCTCAAGAGGGTTTGTTTATGTGAAAACTAGCAAAGACTTGATGAAGGAAAGCAGTCATATTGTGACGGAGATCGTTGAAAAGCATCTTGAAAGCAGCGATTTTGAATGGAGTAAACTAAAACAAGATATTCGCGAGCAATTAAGCCGTTACTTGTTTGAACAAACGAAAAGACGTCCAGTGATTCTTCCTGTGATCATGGAAGCAACTCAACGTAAAGGGCGCAAAGCTACCAATTAAAGAAATCATTCACTCAGTCAGTTTACGGTGGCTGAGTGATTTTTATTTCTGATAGTAAAAAACAAAGCAATTATTTTTTTACAGATATCATTTTTTTCGATACAATAAAGAATGGAAATAACGAGTTCTATGGGCTAAGTTTTTAGGAAAAGCGCTGACGGTAGTTGAAATGTCACTTGTTTATCTTTTTGAAAGTTAATTAAGTCCTGTAGACGTCGATTTTGAGGAGTGATAACAATGGAAAAGAAGCAAGAAACCCGCTGGATCAAGTTTCTTGGGGGTAAAAATTTATTATTCACATTAGTAGCCTTATTATTACTGGGTGCTGTGATTTTTGTTTTTCATGAAGTGGGGTTTATTTTTGGACCAATTGGAGTTGTCTTTAAAACAATTATTGGGCCAACGATTTTAGCATTGATTTTATATTATTTGTTCAATCCAGTGGTCAACTGGTTAGAGAGACATAAAATAAAACGAGTTTATGGTGTTTCAGCTATTTTTATTGTCTTGATTGCGTTGATTGTGATCGGGATCATCTTAGTTGTACCACTCCTACAAAAGCAAGTAGAGGGATTGATCGAAAGTTTTCCGCAGTATATGAATGACTTAAACAAAATGGTCACTGATTTTTTCCACAATTCTGCATTAGAAAAACCATTAGCCAATGCCTTAGATGGAATTCAGCGTTGGTTTGATAATGTTTCAGATGGGATTGGAAGTTATTTTAGCAAAGCTGTTGAAGGGGCGTCTACGGTATTTTCAACCTTAACGGGTTTTGCACTTGTGATGGTGACAGCACCGATCATTACCTTTTTCTTATTGAAAGATGATCAAAAGTTTTTTTCCTTTGTTTTAAATATTATACCACCACGCTTTAGAAGTGATGCCAAAGAAATCGGTACAACAATGAGTAGTCAAGTGGGTGCCTATTTAAAAGGGCAGATACTAGTCTCAATCGCAATTGGTATCTTGACCTTCATTGGTTTTTGGTTAATCAAAGTACCTTATTCAGGAACCTTGTCGATCATTGTGGGGATTACAGCCGTGATTCCTTATATTGGACCAGTGATAGCATTTATACCAGCGGCAATCGTTGCTTTGATGGTTTCGTTTGGAATGTTTATTAAGATGAGCTTAGTCTGGATGCTTGTTCAAATGCTGAATGGTCATTTGATTGCACCACAAGTAATGGGGAAACGTCTAGTTGTGCATCCATTAACAATCGTGATTGTTTTATTGGTGATGGGTGATTTGTTAGGGATGTTCGGATTGATTTTTGGGATTCCAATTTATGCGATTGCTAAAGTCTTTGTGACTTATGTTTTTCGTAAGTTCAAACAACGATATAATCATTTCTATGGTGACAGTGGTGAATATGAAGATACTGAATTTTCTAAAGAAGAGTATTTAGATGAATAATTAGAAAAAGAGTAATTGATTTTGACTAAAAGAGCAATTTTTTGTTGGGACTTATAATCAATTACTCTTTTTTTACTTGTTGTATTAGCGTTAAACTCCCACTTCGTGGAAAATGATAATTCGTATCTTTTGTAATACTTTTTTTTAGGCGTTACAATTTAGATATGAACAAAATAATGAATGATAGGGGAGGGTAATAGATGAAACGATTACTGAAAATTATTATTGGATTCGTGATTCTTCTTTTATTTATTGGCACGTTGACTATACTTAGCCAATTGATCACTATTCCTTGGTTATCTTATGAAGTAGAAGCGCTTATTTATCAGTATCCTAAATTGTTCATGGTTTTTGAAGGAACATTACTTATATTAGGAGGACTGTTGGTTTTGGGCTTGCTGGTTGTGTTATCCGTTTCTGGAAGTAGAAGACGTCTGGTGATAAAAGAAGGCAAAAATCAAATTGAGATCCCAAAAAGCACGATCGAACAAATCGTACAAGAATCATATGGTACGATCATTCATCCAGATAAAACGAAGATGATGGTTAAAATCAAAGGAAAAGAAAAAGTAGCGGTGAAAGTAAGGATCGATGTTCGAAGTAAAGAACGCTTTAAGCCAATGGCCGAAGAAATCACCCAACAGCTACAAAATACATTAGCTGAGACACTTGAATCGATTGATAGTCGAGTAACGGTTTACTTAAGAGAAAAAGAGCCTACAGAGTCCTCAGCTTTTAGTAAAAAACAATCACGAGTGGTTTAGGAGGGGAAAATGATGGACCAAGAAAAGAAAGACCGTTGGGAAAAATTGCTTAAACCTTACCGCTTTCGGATCATTTGGACAATGGTATTTCTGCTATTAGCCTTATTGTTATTATTGATCGGGTTCTGGAAAACACTTGTCCTCGTGATTTTTGCAGGGGTCGGATATGTTATCGGGAAAATGCGTGATGAAGACTTGGATATTTATTCCTTGATAGATTCAGTTAGGTCTATGATAGGGATTTAAAAAATTATTTAGAAGGAGTCGATGCAAATGGTAGACGCAGTAGAAAGAAATTCAGGGGAGTTAAAAGCAAAATTAACATTTGAAGATGTTGTGATTAAAAAAATCGTTGGTGTCGTTATTTCAGATATTGATGGTATTCTAGGGTTGAGCGGCAATCTATTCAGTGATTTTGCTGATCGTTTTAGAGAGAATGAGGACATTACAAAAGGAGTCAGTGTTGAAGTTGGTACGAAGCAGGTAGCTGTTGATGTAGCAGTAATCTGCAAATATGATGTAAATATTGCACAAGTATTTGATCAAACAGTTGAAAAAGTAAAAGAATCTATTCATCATATGACAGGTTTAGATCTTGTAGAATTTAATATGAATGTAGATGATGTCATGACTAAAGAACAATACTTGGAGAAATATCGCGGTAAAGATAGCGATCAAAATACCGATCGTAATTAATATTTTTTGAACGAATTTTCATTCTATATAAAGCAACAATCAATTGATAAAGTATTTACTTTCGTTTAAAGGGTGAAGCAAAACTAGAAAAAGTCTTGCTTCACCCTTATTCTTTTTAGCGTGTTACATGCTCTAATTGTAACAAAAATTCTTTTATACTAAGACCGTCATGCTCGATACTACCTAAATAGCCTGTTAGTTTACCGTTTTTACCGATTACTCGATGGCAAGGTACAATGATCGGTAGCGGATTTTTACTATTTGCTTGTCCAATAGCTCGCACAGCTTTTGGTGACGCGATAGCCTGTGCAATAGCTTGATAACTGCGTGTTTCACCAAAGGGAATCTGAGCAAGTGCATCCCAGACAGCTCTTTGAAAATCGGTCCCGGTATTGATCGATAAGGGAACTGAAAATACTTTTCGTTTACCTGAGAAATATTCTGCAAGTTCTTTTGCTGCAAGTTCTGTATACTGGTTCGTCTGATGGTCAGCAAGTTCAAAAAAAGCGACAGTTGTGAGGCCTTTATCATCAGCATCTAACCAAAGCGAACCAAAAGGTACAGTTATTTTCATAGTTTTCTCCTTTATTTAAATCGTTACTTTATTATACTCCATCTTGAAGTGTGGTACTATATTTTTATAGATTGAAATTGGGGGCGATACAATGGAAGATATCATCATCTTTCATACAAATGATTTACATTCCCATTTAGAGAATTGGCCTAAAATCAGACGCTATTTGACTCTTCAAAAGAAAAAATATACCGAGGCAGGAAAGACTGTTTTGACTGTTGATTTAGGTGATTTTATTGATCGTTGGCATCCTTTGACAGAAGCGACAGATGGTCAAGCAAATATAGCATTGATGAATGAAGTCGACTATGATGCAGCGACGATTGGGAATAATGAAGGGGTCGGTAACTCAAAAGAGCAGTTGAATCAGTTGTATGATCATGCGGATTTTCCGGTTTTATTAGGTAACTTGTTTGATTTAACGACACATCAAGCGCCAGCTTGGACGAGTTCATATAAAATCATCGAAACAAAAGAGCAGACAAAAATCGGCTTGATTGCGTTGACTGCGCCATTTCCTTTAACCTATGCACCAAATGGTTGGGAGATTCGCTCGATTAAAGAAGTATTGCCGCAATTGATTAGAGAAGTTCAGCCGAAGTGTGATATCTTAGTTTTAATGAGTCACTTAGGAATTGATGAAGACCTTAAAATTGCAAATGCATTCCCAGAGATCAATGTGTTGCTAGGTTCACACACACATCATTTGTTTAAGTATGGTGAAAAAATTAATGGGACACAGCTTTCTGCTGCAGGCAAATTTGGTAATTATATAGGTGAAGTACAGTTATCAGTGGACAAAGGGCAAATTATTCAGAGTGGAGCAAAAGCGATTGCAACGGCTGAATTACCTACATTAGTGCAAGATCAAAAGGAAATCGATGATTATCTAACTTTAGGGCATCATTTACTGAAAACAAAAAAAATTGCTAAAATTCCTCATTCATTGTTGAGTGATTTGAATGCAGAACACCCTTTAATGGTCACGGCATTAAAAGCGTTAAAAGAAAAAGGGCAAACCGAAGTCGCAATTTTAAATAATGGCTTATTTTTAACAGATATACCAAAGGGAATCGTAAATGCTGATCAACTGCATGAAGCTTTACCACATCCGATGCATCTGATCCGTGTGACGTTATCAGGTCACGACTTGGTTCGTATGGTCAAAGAAATGGAAAAAAATCGTGATTATTTGCGTAAGTTTCCGATCATGGGAATGGGTTTTCGCGGCAAGGTTTTTGGGGAGCTTTATTATGATGGTCTTGCTTACAATAAGCAAAAGGAAGAAGTTTTATGGAATCATCGACCCATTGAACTAGAAAGTAACTACACGTTTACAACAATCGACCATTTCATGTTTATTCCTTTTTTTCCAACAATCGAATTAGCTGGATCTGTTGACTTTATTTTTCCAGAATTTTTGCGAACCGTATTAGGAAACTACTTGAAGACGCACTACCCAATCCTTTAAAAACAAGGTATAATAAAATTTAGGCGGTGAAAAAATGACAGATAAAGTAAAAAAAACATATAAATCAACCAAACCAGTTAAACATAAAGAAGAACCAGCAGCAACCTTAACGGAAGAAATCACAGCTGTTCTTGAAGAAATCAAAGAAGAACCTGTCAAAGAAAAGAAAAAAGGTGAGATCGTTTCGCTTATTGATGAGAAACATGTAACGATCGGCGAACGTCAGTACCTTTTAGTAAAAAATCATCGAGAAGCATTTGATGCTGAAAGATTGGGCGAACGTTTTAGTGATGTTCTTTCAAGATATGATTATATCGTTGGTGATTGGGGATATGATCAACTTCGTTTAAAAGGGTTTTTCAATGAGACGAATCGTAAAGCGGCACCTGAGCAGAGAATTGATACGTTGGAAGACTATTTATATGAATATTGTAATTTTGGTTGTGCCTATTTTGTCATTGAGCGCGTTGGCGGCAAAAGAGAAAAGCAACAAACACGACGTAAAAAAACAACTAAAAAACCAGCTTATCAAAACCAAGCACATACAGAGGAAAAACGTATACCTGTATCAAATAAAACAAAACCAGTAATTAAAAATCGCAAAGAAAACCAACCTAAAAAAGCAATCATTGGCAATCAAGAGAAAAGCGTCGGTAAAGGACGTTCATTTACAATTCGTCAACGTGAGGAGTAATCATCTGTGAAAAAACATTATCAAGGATATTTGATCGATCTAGACGGTACAATTTATTTAGGCAAAGAAGTGATTCCAGCAGGAAAAAGATTTGTTGAACAATTGCAAGAATTGAACATCCCTTTCCTTTTTGTGACGAATAATACGACAAAGACTCCAATAGCGGTTGCTAAACGACTTAGTGAAGAGTTTGATATTCAGGTTCCCGCTAAGACGATTTATACAGCGAGCTTGGCAACTATTGACTATATGAAAGAACAAGGCAAAGGGAAGCGCGTTTATGTGATTGGAGAATCAGGGCTAGTGGATTTGATTTTGTCTGCTGGATTTGTCTGGGATGAAGAGTCACCAGACTATGTTGTCGTTGGCTTGGATACTGAGATCAATTATGAAAAGCTTGCCGTTGCTTCTCTTTGTATCAGAAATGGCGCTCTGTTCATCGGAACGAATCCTGACAAAAGTATTCCAACTGAACGTGGATTGTTACCAGGTGCAGGTTCATTTATTTCGTTGATTCAAACCTCTTCGCAAACAGATCCTGTCATGATTGGAAAACCAAATGCAATCATTATGGATGAAGCTTTAAAAGTGATGGGCTTAAACAAAGATGATGTAATCATGGTCGGTGATAATTATGAAACGGACATTCAATCGGGACTTCAAAATAATATCGATAGTTTACTAGTCCTATCTGGATTTACAGCAAAATCTGCAGTTCCACATTTAGCTGAACAGCCAACATATGTTGTTGATTCTTTAGACGAATGGGTTTTTTGAGATGAAAAGGGCAAAGAGCAACTGGATCTGGGTTGAACGTTTAGGGATCGCGTGTTTGATTCTAACGATTATTGCGTTGAGTATTACCATAACAATCAATTTTCGACCATTGTATAGTAGCGATATTGATTCTTTGGCTATTTTAGACTATGTTTCAATTGATAAACCAACATTACTAAAAAACTATGGACAATTGATGGGATATTTGAATAATCCTTTTAATCATATATTACAACTATCAGATTTCCCTGTTTCAAAAAGTGGAGCCTTTCATTTTTATGAAGTAAAGCGTCTGTTTTTACTTTGTTATGCAGTGTTGGTCATTACGGTGATTCCAAGTGGTCTTTTTGTTTTCCGCTTGATTAAGGAAAAAAGAGTGTGGCGCTTGATTCGTCCATTTCAATGGGGAATGATCATACCAGTATTTTTTGCAGTGTTGATGGCGATTGGCTTTGATCAGTTTTTTGTGGCGTTTCATGGTGTATTTTTTAATAATGATGATTGGTTATTTGATCCGGCTACAGATCCAATTATCAATGCTTTACCGGAAGTATTTTTTATGCATAGCTTTATTTTATTTTTTATTTTGTTGGAATTGTTTTTCTTGATCGGTATTATTTTTGGAAAACGAGAACTAAAAATGTTATAAAGAAGGTTAGGTTACGAGAAATAACTCATAGAGTATATTTCTCGTAACCTTTTTTTGATCAGGTAGCTTCTTAAAAAAAATGAAATGAAATAGTAACGTTTATATTTAATTGTTGACATTTAATGTAGGTACCTTTACAATATAAGACAGGTACCTGATTTATATTCTGTTTAATGGAGGAATCACCGATGGAAGAACAAACATTAATGGAACAGTTTCTAAGCTTACAAGCAATGATGCAACGCTATTTTATGAAACGTCGTAGAGAACATGGACCTTTTGGTAATCCACATAGGGGACAAGGCAGAGTATTGAATTTGTTGAAACTTAAACCTGAAACGACTCAAAAAGAATTGTCTTATCTTTTAGATATGCGCCCTCAATCTTTAGGTGAGTTATTAGTCAAGTTAGAAAAGAATGGTTATATCAGCCGAGAGCCGCTCGAAAGTGATCGCCGTGTGATGGTGATCCGATTAACTGAAGCTGGGAGAGCGGCTGCTGAAAATAGCAAACAAGATGAAGAAACGATCTTTGATGTGTTATCTGAATCAGAACAAGAAGAATTTAAAAGCATCATGAGCAAATTACTTGAAGCTTTAGAAGCTGAAATTCCTGAAGCAGAGCGTGATTTTAGAGGACCGCATATGAGTGGTAGACATGGAGGGCGCGCAAGAGGATTTAGTGATGCACATGGAAAAATGGCCCCAGATTTTGATCCGCGCAACCTTTTTGGTGCAGTAGGTTTTCAAAAAAGCAGAAAATTTGCTTTTGACCCGTTCAAACAAACGGATGAAGAAGAGGGCTTTGATGATTTTTAAGAAATTACAATATTTGACGTTAAACAAGTTTTCTTTTAAAGAAAGCTTGTTTTTTATTAAATTCAATCTAGTTTTTAAAACTAGATTGAATGTTTTTCGAAATAATGTTAAACTGTTTTAGTAAATAGAAGGAGGGATCTTATGAATGAAATAAAATCCTCTTTACAAGTATGGGGCAAAGCGTTGGTAGATGTTCATTTGCCAAGATGGCATGAATTACCCGAGCTGGAATTGTATATGGATCAAGTGATCACATTGGTTGAGCGTTACCTATCGCCAGTTATATTAAAAGAAAAACACACATTATTGACCTCTTCGATGGTCAATAATTATGTGAAATTAGGGCTGATTCCACCACCTAATAAAAAACGCTATAATCAAAAGCACTTAGCTTTTTTGATTGCGATTACTTTATTAAAACAAGTACTAACAATACCAGAAATCAAACAAGGTATTTTATATCAAGGAGCAGCGGTTGGTATTCGTGAAGCATATGATCTATTTTGCGATGAGCAAGAAGCAGCTATAGCAGTAGTTGTTGCCCAAGCTTTGGGGAATGAACCCGTCGCAGCTTTCGATCAATCGATTCCAGTAGAATTTATGATCGTCAAAGGGGCTACCTTGTCATTTGCAACAAAGTTGTTCACTGAAAAAGTTATTGAGTTAGCACAAAAAAACATAGAAGAAAATGGAGAATATGAGAATGAATAAAGAAAAGATTGCTCTATTAGTGGATTCAGGGACAGATGTTCCGCAAGAATTAGTGGAACAATATGGAATGTATATGATCCCTTTACAAATTATTTATAAAGATCGTATTTATACAGATAAAGTAGACATTACACCTGAAGAAGTATACGAGGGTTTAGCTGTTGAAATTCCTAGTACCTCGTTACCTGATGGCGAAACCATTACCAATATTTTTGAAAAAATCAAAACAGATGGTTATGAAAAAGTATTGGCTGTTACGATTTCTAGTGGATTGAGTGGGACATATAATGTTGTTCGCTTAATTGCAGAAGAATTTGAAGGATTAGAAACATACGTTTTAGACACAAAAAACATTGGGATCGGCAGTGGTCTCCAAGCAATTGAAGCCGCAAAGTTAATAGAGGCAGGTCATTCGTGGAACGAAATCAAAACAACGTTGACTGCTAATGTAGGAAAAGCAAAAGTTTATTTTAACGTTGCTACTCTTGAATATCTTCAAAAAGGCGGACGCATTGGGTTGGTTGCTTCCATCTTAGGAAATGCGTTAAAATTGAACCCGATCATTTCTTGTAACGGAGAGGGAGTTTATCATACGGTCGCCAAAGCTCGCGGTAGGAAGAAAAGCTTAGAAAAGACGTTTGATTTAGTGAAGGCTTTTATTGGCGATCATAAAAAATTTGTTTTAGCAGTTGCCCAAGGACAAGCGGTTGAAGAGGCCGAAGCATTCTATGCTAAATTAAAAGAACAATTTCCTCAAGCAGAAAAAATTTATTTTGGAACGATCAGTCCAGCTTTAGTTGTTCATACAGGACCGGGACTATTAGGGATCGGCATTCAACTTTTAGATTAAAGTTAACTACCAGCAAAAGGCATTTAATCAAATGACTTTGCTGGTAATTTTTTCATTTGCTTTTTATCAAAAAATTGAGAGATTACTCACTGGATTTACGCTATTATATAGAAGGTGGTTTGGACAGGAGTGTTTAATCCCGAGAACCACGTAGGTACTGAGCAACATAAACTCATACTTCGTTGTGTTTTACAGCAATAAGAAGAAATTCACGAAAATGACAAGAAACACGGAATGTTTAATTAAGATGTTGAATGCTTCCTAATTGGTACTCTTCAAATTTTTGTGACCAAGTAGGTATTGTGTAACATCAGTTCATAACGTTCACGGTGTTTTACAACAATTTCAGCTTATTTCTGAAGCCTTCAAATGTTAGTGCTTTAGCACTTAGAATTTGATATGATCGAAGCGAAGCGTAGTGATTGCTTCTGCTCCACCGTTTATACAGACTCCTTCTTTTTATATATTTTTTATTCCTGTTTGATAATGATCAAAGAGCGGTCCGGATAAGTGAAAGTTAAATGTGTTTCGATCAACGAGACCTACAACTTCTTGGCTTTGGTACAGCTTGATAAGAAATTCTGCTATTTCTCTCGCTGTATGAAAGGTTGTGAAGCCTTTAGTATAATCATAAGAGTTTGAGCCATTCGCTATTTGTGCAAATTCTGTTTCTGTTGCTGCAGGAGCTAAAACTTTTGCTTTGAGAGGTGCGCCTTTAGCTTGTAGTTCTAACGCGATTCCTTCTGTAAAAGCACTGACATAAAACTTTGTTGCGCAATAAGTGACAGCGTTAGGGACATTTTTATAACCACCTGCCGAAGAAATATTGATTAATTGAGCACCAGCTACATTTTCATAATCGGTGACATAAAGCGTGGATAATAAAGTCACAGCTTCAATATTTAAACGTAGCATTTGACTAACCGTATTTAAACTTTGATCTGATACACCATGATAATAACCAAATCCAGCATTATTGATCCAAGTTTCAATATCATATGATTTCAAGTCATTGTACAAAGTAAAAATATTTTTTTCTTGAGATAAGTCAACTGTTTGAAGAACGATGTCAAGTGTAGGGAAGTCGACAAGTATTTCTTCTTTTAAATGCTTAAGTAGCTCTGTTCTTCGTGCAATCAAAATTAAATTTTTTCCCTGCTTACTAAATGCTTTTGCTGTTTCCCAGCCAATACCTGAACTAGCACCTGTGATAACTGTATACTTCATGATTTCTTCCTCCTGAAAAGTAAAATTGATGTTACACTCATAGTATAGGGGTTCGAGCCATCTCTAAAGCAAGCAAAAAAAGGATGTGAAAACAATGTATACGATTAGTGAATTTGCTGAGAAGATTGGGATTAGTGTTTATACATTAAGATATTATGAAAAAGAAAGGTTGATTGAACCTGTCAGAAATGAATATAATTATCGTGTTTATGGAGAAGAGGATCTGGATTGGGCTAATTTTGTGATTAAACTAAAAAATACGGGCATTTCTTTGAAAGAGATCAAAAAGTATACTCAGTTAAGAAAAATTGGTGATACCACGATTCCCGAGCGCAAACAGTTATTGCTGAACCATCGCATACAGATCATGGCTGAATATGAAAAAGTCAAAAGTCATCTTGAATTGTTAGATAATAAAATTAGTTTGTATGAGCAAATGGAAGCAGCACTTAAAAAATAAAAATCCCTTAAGGAGAGGCGCTATGTGTCAGCAAAACCTCGACTAGGGATTGTTTACTTAGAAAAAGGTGATTTTCTTTTGTGCGGTATCAACGGTTGCTTTATCCCCAATGGGAATTGTAAAAATCGGCTGTGTATGCCCAAAATTCATATCATAAATAACAGGGATTTCCCGTAACAGAGGATACTTCGACAAAATAGCCAAAAGGCGTTCCTCGGTCGTTTCAGTTTCTTTAGGGAAACGGCCGATCAATAACGCTTTTGGATGATGCACTACTTGCAATAACGCGGCTAAGCCTCGGGCAAAATCGTGGTAGTCATCTTCTTCGGCATTTTCCACAAATAGAATAGCTTGTTCAAGATCAGGTAAAAAACGAGTCCCGAAAAGTAGTTGGAAAGTTCCTAAATTTCCCCCATAACAAGTACCTGTGACAGGTTTTGCGTGACTATAGATTTTCCATTCATTCGCAAATAAATGACGAGTTGGTTCAGGTAAGTACCATTCATCTTGGCTCCACGACTTGGAGGCTGAAACGTCAAAAGCGGCATGGGTTGCCGTAGCTTGTAAAAAAGCTTCTGTTTGATAGGGTTGCAGTTCATCCATTTGAAAACTAGAGAAGTGTGGGCCAACATAAGTAAGTAGTTTTGTTTTAGTGGTAATAGCATTGCATAAAGCAGTGATATCACTGTAACCGCAAAAAATTTTAGGATGTCTTTTAATTAATTCAAAGTCAAGATAGGGCAATAATTCATTACTATTAAATCCGCCAATGGCCGTTAAGATTCCTTTGACATTTTCATCTGAAAAGGCTTCGTGTAAATCTTTTACCCGACTCATAATCGAAGAAGAACCCAAGATATCTTGCTCATCCGTATGTTTAGAAAAAGTGATGTTGAATCCTAAATCAGTTAATTTTTGAACAGCTACCTGAACGCCTAAATCTGTTAAGCGCAAGAAACTGCTAGATGGCGCAATGACTCGGATTTCATCACCTACTTGTAATCGAGGTGCTTTCATTTTTATCGCTTCCTTTAAAAAACTTATTTCTAATTATAGTCAGAAAACCTTGATTTTTGCAAGGTATAGATGAGAAAGAGTAAGCCCTCTTAATGTCAAAGGTGAAACGGTGGACAAAATAAGGTATAATGGGAGAGAATAAGATTAAATAATCTAAAGATGAAAGAAAAAAGAGGTGCCTCTTATATGAAAAAAATATTAGTTGTGGATGATGAAAAGCCGATTTCAGAAATTGTGAAATACAATCTTACTAAAGAAGGATATGAAGTTTTTACAGCGTATGATGGGGAAGAAGCGGTTGAGAAGGTCAAGGAGGTTGAACCAGATTTAATTATCCTTGATCTGATGCTACCGAAAATGGACGGACTAGAAGTTGCTAGAGAAGTTCGCAAAACTTACGATATGCCGATCATTATGGTGACAGCTAAAGATTCTGAAATCGATAAAGTTTTAGGATTAGAGCTGGGTGCCGATGACTATGTAACAAAACCATTTTCAAATCGTGAACTTGTAGCACGCGTTAAAGCAAATCTACGCCGTGGTGCATCAAGTGCGAAAGAAGCAGAATCAACCACTCAATCAGAATTGACAATTGGAGACTTAACCATTCACCCAGATGCTTATATGGTATCAAAACGTGGCGGTAAGATCGAATTGACTCATCGTGAATTTGAATTGCTATTTTATTTAGCAAAACATATTGGACAAGTGATGACGCGTGAACATCTATTACAGACTGTTTGGGGCTATGATTATTTTGGAGACGTTCGTACGGTAGATGTGACTGTCCGTCGTTTAAGAGAGAAAATCGAAGATAGTCCAAGCCATCCGACGTACTTAGTGACTCGTCGCGGTGTTGGGTATTATCTTCGAAATCCTGAACAGGAGTAGTGCTTTATGAAAAAAAAGGTTCACTTTTTTCAATCAGTAAACTTTAAGATCGCCTTGTCATTTATTTTGTTATTATTGATTGCGATTCAAATCATTGGTGGCTACTTTATTCGAGAACTAGAGTCGACCACAATCAAAGACTATAAAAAAAATGTTGATTCCCAAGTCCTCCAACTAGCAAGTACGTTAAGTCCTAAACTAGGCGAAAAAGACCGAGATCGTACCGAAATCGATGCGGATCTCAAGAAAACTTTAAGTGACTTCTCAGCGTCTGAAACGATAGAGGCCCGTATAGTTGATGATAAAGGAATCGTAAGAGCGACAAGTGATTTGAATCAGCAGGGAATCGTTGGGAAGAAAAATGATTATCGTGATTTGAATGATTTTAGTGCGAAAAAATATTCAGCGATGGATAAAGATAAGCGCGTATATATTAATGTTCAGCCTATCCAATCCCCGACTGGCGATACAGTCATCGGGGTTCTTTATGTTAAGAGTAATATCGAAGGCAAATACAAAGAAATTACCGATACTGCACGAATATTTTTTACAGCATCGATCATCGCTGGTGCAATCTCGATCATTGTCACGCTCTTGATTGCTAGATCAATCACACAGCCGATTGGTGAGATGCGTGAACAAGCGTTACGGATTGCTAAAGGAGATTATAGTGGAAAGGTCAAAGTCTATGGTAAAGATGAATTAGGACAACTGGCTGAAACCTTTAATCAACTATCAGAACGAATTGAAGAAGCGCAGGAAACTATGGAGGCCGAACGAAATCGGTTAGACAGTGTCCTTGCTCATATGACTGATGGTGTGATTGCGACCGATAGGCGAGGAAAAGTAATTACAATCAATGAAATGGCTTTGTCCTTGTTAAATGTCAAAGATGAAGATGTGATTGGGATTTCTTTATTGGAACTACTAGATATTGAGACAGACTATACGCTACGTAAGCTATTAGAAGAACCTGAAGAAATATTGATCGACCGTTCTTTATCTTCAATGGAAGAAGACCAAATGATCATTCGTGTTGATTTTGCAATGATTCGTCGAGAATCTGGTTTTATTACAGGTCTTGTTTGCGTACTTCATGACGTAACAGAACAAGAGAAAAATGAACGTGAACGCCGAGAATTTGTTTCGAACGTTTCTCATGAATTGCGGACACCCTTAACGAGTATGCGAAGCTATATAGAGGCGTTGAGTGAAGGTGCGTGGGAAAACCCTGAAATTGCTCCTAACTTTTTAAAAGTGACTTTAGAAGAGACCGATCGCATGATTCGTATGATCAATGATTTGCTGAATCTTTCAAGAATGGATTCTGGTAATGGACAGTTGCAGTTAGAATACGTTAATTTCAATGAATTGATCAATTTTGTTTTAGATCGATTTGATATGATGGTTGAAGCAAATGACAAAAATTATACGATTCACCGTGAATTTACGAAACGTGATTTGTGGGTAGAGTTAGATACCGACAAAGTAATCCAAGTCTTAGATAATATTTTAAACAATGCAATCAAATACTCTCCTGACGGTGGGAAAATTACTTGCCGTTTACTTGAAACTCATAACAATGTGGTCTTTAGTGTAACGGATCAAGGCTTAGGAATTCCTAAAAAGGATATCAATAAAGTCTTTGAACGTTTTTATCGTGTGGATAAAGCGCGTGCTAGAGAACAAGGTGGCACCGGACTTGGGCTTGCAATTTCAAGAGAAGTTGTCAAAGCACATAATGGCGCGATTTGGGTGGAAAGTCAGGAAGGTCAAGGGTCAACGTTTTATATATCCTTACCTTATGAGCCATATGAGGAGGATTGGTGGGAATGAAAATAGCAGAAAGAATTGTACGGATCGGCTTGATTTTTTTAGTATTGCTTAGCATGTACTTTTCAGTCAGCATTTGGACCAGCTCTTCCAAAAAAGATCAGTCGGTTAAAACGGATGCACAAACGACAACAGCTGTTGTGAATGAACGAATGGATACAGATGTATTTTTACCGTTACGTTTAGTGCGTATGCAGAATGGAACATCAGAAATGAATAATAGTGAAAATTTGATTACTAATGTTCAAAATGAAATTAAACATAGTACATTTGGTCTCTTGACCCAGACTGTGCAAGGAGACGGCGAGCAGTTTGACAAACATCTATTAATCAATCAAGGATTTGAATTGCTGTATGAAGGTCCATTTTTACTGAGTGAATATCTCTCTGTTTATGATTTAGATCTTAAAACGACAGAACTCAATGCAGATGAAATTTTCTTTACCTGTATCCAAGTTGATTTAGATCAAAGTAAGATTCGTTTCTTGGATTTTAGTCGCAAAGATGTTTATGAAGCTCAGATCACGATCGATCGTGAAAAAGTCTTGAGCTTAATGAATAAGGTTGGTGTGCAATACAACCCAATCTCAGAACAACAAGTTGTTGCGGGCAAGCATTATTATCTATCAGAAGATTTAAAAATGAAAAAGTACAGTTACATTTTAGCGTCTCAGCCTGTGACTAAGTTTCGAAACGCTTTTTTCTCCAATGTTGAGAATGTTCAAACCAATGAAGATAGTCAAGATTTGTCTTATACTAGCGGTAGTGAACGATTGACAGCGGATGAAAAACTAGGCACGATCCACTTTACTGGAGAATTAAGTGCTAGAGGTGCTAAAGACAATATTTATTCGGACAGTTTTAGTTATATAAAAAAATTAGGCACTAGTATGGGGAATATCCGTTATTTTGATCGGACAAATGCTGAGATGAATTATCGGACCTTTGTAGAAGGATTTCCTGTTTTTAGTGAAAATGATAAAGGTCAGGTTCGGATCACGATCGGTAATGATCAAGTTGAACAATCAAGTGTAGCGATCCAAACCAGTGTAGATACAATTCAAGTTCCTATTCCATCAGAAGAAGAAATTGTTTTGAAAAGTACTGAAAGTTTGTTAGAGCAACTAACACTCAATGGTGCTGATTTGTCGAAAATCAATTCAATGGTTATTGGGTATACTTGGCACAAAATTGAAGAAGTGACACAAGTGGTCGATCTCACTCCAGAGTGGTATATTCGCTATGATAGTAAATGGTATCCAGAACGTGAATTACTGGAAAAATTAGCGAATTTGGAGGTGGAATAATGGACTTCAAACGAATCGAGTGGATTTTCTTTTTGGTTTTTTTAGGCTTGAACATGTTTTTGTTTGGAATCTATCAAGAAGGACTTAAAGAAGAAAATAATGTCTCCTTTTCTGATCAAACGGATAGTATCGAAAAAAGACTCGACAAAGATGGAATCACATATAAAGGAACGCTTTCTAATGAGAAAAGAGAGGGTTATTATTTAAGTGGAGAACAAACGAATTTTTATGATGCCATCCAAACTGAACGTGAAACAAGAGATCGTAATTTTTTTAAGAATGGCACTGAGTTAGTGGATTATTCATTAACGGTATATCCGCAGATGAATTATGCTCAAACTAGCTACTTTATCGATGAGAAAAACGTTGAAAAATCTTTAGAAGCATTCTTAAAGGATAAAGATAGTGTATTATTTGGTAGTCAATATCAATATTTACCTGATTTTTCTTCATTAGATGGTGAATTTCCGGAAGTCGTTGTGTCTCAAAATTATAAGAATATTCCTTTTAAAGATGATACAGCGCAAATTTCATTAAAGCTAGAAAAATCAGATGAATCTGCTAGTATACACAAGATTTACAAGTATACTCAAACTCATATTCAAGGAATTGAAGAGTTGCGGGATAAGAGTGATCTATTTTCTGAACGTGATGCAGTCGAAACCTTATATATCAATAACAAGATTCCTAGTAATGCGAAAATTACTTTTATAGAATTAGCATATACTAGAATTTACAAAATTCGTGAGAAGAATGTTTATGTACCAGTCTGGTTTGTGGGAATCAAATCTAGCGGCAGTAATCTGCAGATTGAACAAGTTAATGCGATGAGCAATACAATCATTACAAATAATATTGTGCCAAAGGTAGAAAATTAGCAGGGATGGTTGTATAATAAGGAGCTGTAGACTAGAAGGGAAGCGGATAGAAAAAATGAGTCAAGATAAGGCATTTAACATCAGCATTCTTGCCAGCGGCAGCACAGGCAATTCCCTTTTTATTGAAACTGAGAACAAAAAGTTGCTTATTGATGCAGGATTAAGTGGGAAAAAAATCACTTCATTGCTGGCAGAGGTCGATCGAAAACCAGAAGATTTAGATGCTATCTTAGTAACACATGAGCATCGGGATCATATTCATGGTGTGGGGGTCTTAGCTAGAAAATATAAATTAGATGTTTATGCAAATGAAAAAACTTGGGCCGCGATGGATCCTTTGATCGGAAATGTTGCTGTTGAGCAAAAGCATATTTTTGATATGGGAAAGGTTTTAACGTTTGGTGATATGGATATTGAGAGTTTCGGTGTCTCTCATGATGCAGCAGCTCCTCAGTTTTATCGTTTCTTCAAAGATAACCGTTCGTTTGTTATGTTGACAGATACAGGCTATTGTAGTGATCATGTTCGTGGTACAATCAAGGATGCGGATGCATATTTAATTGAGAGCAATCATGAATTAGAGATTTTACGCATGGGCCCTTATCCATGGAGTTTGAAACAACGCATTTTAGGGGATAAAGGTCATTTGTCGAATGATGATGGTGCTCTAACAATGGTGGATGTAATTGGTGACCATACTAAACGTATCTATTTAGGACATTTAAGTAAGGAAAATAATACCAAAGAACATGCTAGGATGGCTATGGAATCGATTTTGGCTGAAAAAGGCTTAGGTGTCAATTTTGATTTTAATGTCTATGATACAGATCCAGAATCAGCATCAGAATTATTTTCAATTTAAATAAGAGTGAGGCAGAACTGTTGCTCAGTTTTTGTCTCATTTTTTTTAGGATTCGATGAATATCTTATAGTTGTTTTAATAAATTTTGGCAGCTCTTGAATTTTTGCAAGGGGTGCAGTATAGTTAACTATATTTTTGAATGTTAAAAAAACAGATACTGGTATAGAATTGCTGGTGTTATTTTTAGCAGTGGGAGGAATTTGATGTTTCAATTTTTACCTCATTCAGTATTGCAAATGGGCACTATTTTTTTATCGATCGTGATTGAAGCATTACCGTTTGTTATGCTTGGTTGTGTGATATCGGGTGCGTTACACGTTTTTCTAACACCTGAGCGGGTCAAAAAATTATTACCGAAAAATAAAGTGTTATCGATTATTGTTGGGAGTCTTTTAGGGTTCTTTTTCCCTTCTTGTGAGTGTGGGATTGTTCCAATCGTTCATCAGTTTGTCAAAAAAGATGTTCCGACCTATACAGCATTCGCTTTTATGATAACAGCACCGATCATTAACCCGATCGTTCTTTTCTCAACCTATATTGCATTTGGAAATTCGATAAAATTTGTTGTTTGGCGTGTTGTCGGCAGTATGTTGGTAGCGCTAGTTGTTGGTGTTTGGTTAGCGTATATCAATAAGGAAAACATTTTACAACAAACAACTTTTGAGGCGGATTGCACTCTTGAAGAAACTGAGCATACACATGAAAAAGAAACCTTTTGGCATAAGTGCTGGTCTGTTTTAACTCATGGAATTGATGAGTTTTTCGATACGGGTCGTTACTTGATTTTCGGTTCTTTGATGGCTGCTGCAATGCAAACCTATTTACCAACTGGTGCAATGTTGCAATTAGGTCATACCAAAATTTTAGCAATTTTAGTTATGTTGGTTTTAGCTGCGACGTTGTCGTTATGTTCTGAGGCAGATGCATTTATTGGGTCCTCGTTATTGAGCTTGTTTGGCAATGGACCAGTTGTTGGTTTTCTTGTTTTTGGGCCGATGGTAGATATCAAGAATCTTTTGATGATGAAGCGTTATTTTAAAACGTCATTTATGTTGAAATTTGTAGGAATTGTCACGGTTGTCGTCAGTCTCTATGCATTAGCGATTTAAGGAGGAAAGAGTAGATGATTCGATTTTTAATCTTGATTGGCTACACGACATTGATGATGTTTTTGCAAGTATCGGGTAGGTTGAATCAATATATAAATGTTCATTATCGTTACTTGGCGATTATTTCGATGGCTCTTTCTTTTATCTTAGCAATCGTTCAGTTGATCCTTTGGAATAAGGAGGAAGATAAAGAATCCACAGAGCACCATCACCATGATGAGCATGATCACGGGTTGGATAAACCGTATCAAAGAGGAATAGCTTATCTTTTGTTAGCTTTGCCGTTAATGGTTGGTTTTTTGTTTCCGACAGTTAGCCTGGATACGTCTATCGTGGAAGCAAAGGGTTTTAATTTTCCATTAAGTAAAGAATCAGTAGGGGACCCAGATGTAGAAACGCAGTATTTAAAGCCAGATACGAGCATTTATTTTGATAAAACAGATTATGATAAACAGATGAAACAAGCATTATCTCATTATATCAAAGACGATCATGTGAAAGTAACGGAGGAAAATTATTTAGAAGTGATGGAGCTGATTTATAATTATCCGAGTGAATTTATTGGAAAAACAATTACTTACAAAGGCTTTGCTTTTAATGCAGCACAAAAAGAGCAGTCTGATTTATTTGTTTTTCGTTTTGGGATCATTCATTGTGTGGCGGATTCCGGTGTATTTGGATTATTAACAAAAATGCCCGATGGTCAGACTTTCGAAAATAACGAGTGGTTGGAGCTAACAGGAACCATTCATTCTGGCTATTATGCACCGTTTAAGCGAGAAATCCCAATGGTGGATGTGACAAAGGTGACATCAATAGAAGAACCCAAAAATCAATATGTTTATCGTTCGTTTTAAAAAACGAAGTAATCAATTAATTTTAGTGGGAGAGAGAAAACGAATGCATCGTTTTCTCTCTCCCACCTTTCTTATTTTTCCCAGACCAACTGATATTCTAGCTCACCAGTGCTGTCAAATTGTTCATGCACCTTTTGGAAGCCTTGCCTTTGATAGAAATGAAGGGCTTGCTTGTTTTTTGCATAAACGCAAAGACTTAATGAAGTAGTCGAACATTTTGCTTCAGTTAAAAGTTTTGAACCGATTCCTTGACCGCGGTAGTCATTTTTTACAAAAATTCCAGCAATATATGTGCCAGTCATCCCTAAAAATGCACTAATTTGATCGCTCTCACTATAAGTATAAAGATCAGCTTGAGGTAGTTGTTCTTTTACAGAACTAAGATTCTTTTGCCAATAAGACTTTGGAATAAAGGGATGGGCTTCACAGTTGGCTGTCAGCCAAATGCCTAAAATAGTCTCTAACTCTGAGACCGTTAGATGATCGATTTTTTTGATCATGATTGTTTATCCTTTCTTTTTGAACGTATGAAAGAATCGCTAGTGCACTCATTTATTCACCCCTTACATTGATAGTATAAAAAAGCCTTGTTATTTCTCTTCATTTTTTCTGATTAAACTCAAAATCTCTCGTTTTTCTCTAAAGTTACGTATATTGTGATTTAACACCTCAGATAAAACCAAACCTAAAGCAATCGCACCTGCGATCATGATCGCTTGAACAGCAGAATTGATCGCCGTTTCATAATTGCCGATGACCAAGTTTCTGACAGCTTGATAAGCAAGCCCTCCAGGGACTAAAGGAACCATCCCAGGAATATTAAAAATCGTAACAGGTAATTTGAGCGCTCTTGAACAGATAAAACTTACTGCCGCTACACTCAAAGCACCCAATAAGGAGCCTAAAGCTGCATTAGCACCAAATTGAACGGCAAACCAATAAATCATCCAACCTGATGCACCCGATAAGCCGCAAGCGATAAGAGAGCGTCTAGGAACATTGGTGATGATCGCATATGCAGCAGAGGCTAGGAAACTAAAGATAAATTGAACGAATAGATCAAACATTTTAAACCCTCCAAATTCTTCTTACTATATGGAACAAACGCTACAGCGACAGTTTAATAAAATAATTGAAAAACAAAAGCAATTGCAAAACCAATCATAGAAGCGGTCATCATCGCTTCTGTTCCTCTTGAAACACCTGAAAGATAATGACCTGCAAGCAAATCTCTCAGGGCATTAGTCATCTGAACACCGGGAACAAGGGGCATCACACAACCAATAATGATCATATCTTGATTGATACCTAATCCGCTTTGACTACTTAAAAGCGCTGCACAGCCAATAAAAAGGGCTGCTAAAAACTCAGAGAGAAATTTAATACGCAAGATTTTTAAACTGGAATAATAAAGCATATAGCCCACGCCTCCAATCAAACAGGTCAAAAATAAATCTGCCCAAACACCGCCGAATAAAATCATGATCGTACCACTGACGACCGCCGCACTGACAAATCTCAACCATAAAGGAAAGAATTTTCGTTCTTGTTCTACTATTTTTAATTGCTCTAATAATTCATCAAGGGTAAAAATACCAGTTACATATTCTCTAGAAAGCTGGTTGATCCTAGAGACTTTTTCTAAGTTGATCGAACGATTCAAAATTTGCACCATGCGAATTGTGGAAGTCCCGTCAAGCCCTACAAAAAGCCCTGTCTGGGTGACGTAACTGACTAAGCGATAATCGCCGGACGCCAAAGCAATACGGCTCATTGTATCTTCCACACGATACATTTCGGCATCACTTTCTAGCATGAGCTTGCCTGCTAATAAACATGTTTCTAAGACTTTTTCTATATCTAACGTTGCCATTTATTTTCCTCACTTTACCGTTCTATCCTACTTATCTAAGATTAGTATAGTTGATTATAGCCTGAAAAAATAGCACGGAACAGTAAAAATATAAATATCCCTCAACATTATGCACAAAGATCAAAACGATTGGTGTTCTATGATATATTCTCAATTGTAAGAATGTTTCGATAATTTGATATCGCTTTAGAACTTCTTAGCGTATAATAATAAAAAAGTATGAAACTATAAGAGGATTGGGATGATAAAAAATGATCTTACTGGGGTCTTTGATCAACGGGTTAGCCATTGTATTAGGAAGTTTACTAGGAGCAGTTTTGCGAAATATTTCAGAACAAATGAAAGAAACAGTCACGAAGGGAATTGGCTTAGGTGTCTTGGTCTTAGGGGTTCAAATGGCATTTAAAACTTCCTCTTTTATTGTGATCTTGATTAGTTTATGTGTTGGGGCAATGGTCGGCGAAGGGGTGGGAATTGAAGATAAAATGAACGTTTTTGGCTTGGAATTAGAAAAGCGATATGCTAAACCAGGTAGTAATTTTGCTGAGGGGTTTATAACTGCCGCCTTGATCTTTCTGATTGGCTCAATGGGGATCATTGGCGCAATCGAAAGCGGTGTGGCGAATAATCATCAAACGCTATTTACAAAAGCCGTCATGGATGGGTTTATGTCGATCATGTTAACCGCAACTTTAGGCGTCGGTGTCCTGTTTTCAGCGGTGCCTGTTTTTCTGTATCAAGGAATCATCGCCGTAGCTGCTAGTATTTTGATGCGTTATATTCCTAAAGAACTCTTGGACGTGTTAATGGAGGAATTAAGTGCAATCGGTGGGTTGATGATATTAGGGATTGGGCTGAATATTATGGGAATCACCAAAATCAGAGTGTCTAACTATCTGCCAGGCATTCCTATTTTGATCCTCATCGTAACAGTATTATTTTACTTTTAAGTAAAAATGAGGATAAATTGTGACACACTGTTGTCATTATTAATATGATAAAGTCAATTTAACAAATCAAAGGAGTGGTCTAAATGACGATTCAATTAATCGAAAAAAATATCAGAGGAAAGAAAATCCGTACGAATAATAATCGTATAGATGAGATTATCGCTTTATGGAATCAAGTGCCAACAATGCAACTTAAAGGAGAGTTTTTTGCTGTGTATTCAAACTATAAAAGTAATTTTAAAGGAGAATATGATTTGTTGATTGGTAATGAACAGGCGGATTATCCTGACCAGTCACAAATCAAAGGCGGAGAGTATGTCGCAATTAAAGTTGAAGTTGCTAGTCCCGAAGGTGTGGGAGCCGCTTGGCAGAAAATTTGGAAAGATGAAGCTTTAGAAAAAAGACGTACTTATTTGTCAGACATAGAACATTACCAAGAAGATGGTTCAATTATGATTTATCTTTCTGTTTGAAATCAGCTATACTGTAGATAAAAAATTTAACCGATTTAGAAAATGAGGTTGGGACAGGAGTGTTTAAACCCGAAGGGATTGCTTCTGCTCCCACCGTTTATACGGATTCCTTGAGTCTGAGAGATAACTCGTAGAGTTATGTCCCAGACTCTTTTTTTATGTATATTATGTATAAATATTTATTTTTGTTGAATAAATTAATAAAAAACCGTTGACTTGTAAAAAGAAAAAACTTATACTAGGATCAATAACAAGTGTTTAATAAAAAATAAGCAGAAAAGAAGTGAAGTGGATGAAGGTTTCGATTATTGGTGTGACTGGATATAGTGGGTTAGAACTTTTAAGATATCTCCGGCAACATCCATTCGTTGAGATTGTATCGATTCATAGTCATTCAATGAATAAAAAATCATTAGAGGTAATCAATCCGCATTTGAAGCAGCTGATTTCTTTACCTCTAGAAGTGATTGATCCTAAAAAAATCATGCAAAAAAGTGAGCTAGTTTTATTAGCAACACCATCTGGAGTAGCCAAAGAGTTAGCCTTACCTTTCATTGAAGCAGATTTTCCGGTGATCGATTTATCAGGTGACTTTCGTTTAAAGAATCCAGGTAGCTATGAAAAATGGTATGGATCGACAGCTCCACCAATGGAAAGTGTCAAAAAATTTGATTATGGATTAGCAGAATATAGAGAAAATCCTAAGTCAAAATGGATCGCAAATCCAGGTTGTTATGCAACAGCAGCAGAGTTGTCATTAGCACCATTATTGAAAGATGGAAAAATTGAATTAGATTCAATTATTATCGATGCTAAATCGGGAATTTCTGGCGCTGGTAAAAGCCTCTCGCAAACAACCCATTTTTCAGAGGCACATGATAATATGACACTTTATAAAATGAATAGTCATCAACACATTCCAGAAATCATGGAGCAGTTGAACAAATGGCAGCCTAATCTTTCAGCGATTCAGTTTTCAACATCATTGATCCCAGTCACTAGAGGTATTTTTTTAACCGCTTATGCAAAATCGACGGAACCGATTTCTGACGAGAAATTAGTCCAACTTTATCAAAATCATTTTGAAAAAAATTCATTTATTCGCATTCAAGAGGCTGGACATTACCCTGCACTCAAGCAAGTAATAGGCTCTAATTATTGTGATATGGGGCTTGCTTACAATCCCAAAACGAATTGCATCACGATTGTATGTGTGATTGATAATTTAGGGAAAGGGGCAGCTGGACAAGCTGTTCAGAATTTGAATATTTTTGCAGGCTACGATGAGCGATGCGGATTGGATCAATTACCGATTTATCCATAAATAATGACGAAATAACAAATAGAAAGTTTTAAATACAAAGGGAGCGGCAAACATGAAGAAGGTTATTGTTATAAAAATGGGCGGAGTAGCCAGTGACAACCTAACAAAATCATTTTTTGATCAAATTGATCAGTGGCAAAAAGAAGGCAAAAAAGTTGTGATTATTCATGGCGGTGGACACTATATTTCCGAGATGATGCAGCGTTTAGATGTGCCGGTAATGATTCAAGATGGTTTGCGGGTAACAACAGAAGAAACGTTAAAGATCACGCAAATGGTTTTGATTGGTCAAGTTCAACCAATGATCACAACTCATTTTCAGCAAGAAGGTTTTTCGGTCGTTGGACTAAATGCATCATGTGGCCAAATCATCACGGGAACTTTTCTAGATAAAAATACTCTAGGTGCTGTTGGTGAAGTTCAGCAAGTGGATACTGAATTACTGGAGCATTTACTTGAAACCAAACACATTCCGATCATTGCGCCTCTAGGTTTAACTAAAACAGGTGAGTGGTTGAATATTAATGCGGATCATGTCGCTTGTAAAGTAGCGGAGGAATTAAAAGCTGAAAAACTATACCTATTGACAGATGTTCCAGGAGTAAAGAAGGAAGATCAGTGGTTAAAAGAAATTTATACCAGTGAAGTCTCAAAACTAAAAATGGCAAACATCATCAAAGGTGGGATGTTGCCAAAATTAGAAAGTGCCGTTTCCGCAATCAAAGGTGGGGTAAAAGAAGTTCATATCACAAACCGACTTCAATATGCAGGAACGATCATCAAATCAAAGGGGGTTTATGCATGAGCTACTTATTTCCTAACTACCAAAGAAAAGCCATAGAATTGCTCAAAGGAGCAGGTAATACACTGACTGATAAGGAGGGGAAAAATTATCTTGATTTCACGAGTGGGATCGGGGTGATGAATTTAGGTTACAATGATCCTGAATTGAATCAAGCGTTATCTGATCAAGCGAATCTTATATGGCACACGCCAAATCTATATGAAAATCATTTACAAGAAATCACGGCGAAGAAATTGGCGAATGGAAAAGAGTATATCAGCTATTTTTGTAACAGTGGAGCTGAAGCCAATGAAGCGGCAATAAAATTAGCTCGTAAAGCTACAGGTAAAAGTAAAATCATAACGTTCACTAATTCTTTTCATGGTCGAACCTATGGAGCAATGAGTGCAACTGGCCAAGCAAGTATTCATACAGGCTTTACGCCTTTAGTTCCGGATTTTATTTATGTCCCTTTTAATCAATTAACTCCTTTAGAAAGTGCAATAGATCATCAAACAGCTGCAGTCATGCTAGAGCTGATTCAAGGAGAAGGAGGCGTGTTGCCAGCAGATTTAATATGGATTCAATCTGTTCAGGCTCTTTGCCAGGAATATGGCGCTTTACTGATCATTGATGAAATTCAAACAGGAATCGGACGTACTGGTACTTTTTATGCATATGAACAGTATCAAATCGAACCGGATATTTTCACATTAGCAAAAGGGTTAGGGAATGGGATACCAGTTGGAGCGATGGTTGGTAAGACTGAATTAGCTAGTTTTTTTGGACCAGGTAGTCATGGGTCGACTTTCGGCGGGAATAAGTTAGCAATGAGTGTGGCGAGCAAAGTAATCGATCGAATCAACCAGCCTGATTTTTTAGAAGAGGTTCAAGCAAAGGGAGAAGCGTTACTGATTGGTTTAAATGAAATCGCAAAAAATAATCTGCTGATTGAAGCTGTCCGCGGTAAAGGATTGATGTTGGGGCTAGTGTTTTCAGATCAAGAAGTATTGAAACAAGCTATGGAACAATTAGAAGCAGAAGGCCTACTCACCTTGAAAGCAGGTCAAACCGTTTTACGTCTCTTACCCCCATTAACAATCACCTATGAGGAGATCAATCAAGCATTGCTGATAGTAGAAAAAGTAATAGACAACCTAACAGCACAGAAAAAAGATAAAAATTGAAAGTGAGAAAAGTAGATGATTAATTCCTTGTATGGTAAAAGCATTTTAAATCTGACAGAGTTAACAAAAGAAGAATTTCTAGCAATCATTGAATTAGCTGTAGCGATAAAAACGAATCCAGAGGCTTATCGTGGTGTTTTAGCTGGAAAGATTTTAGCGATGATTTTTGAAAAAAATAGTACACGTACACGGGTCTCTTTTGAAGCAGGAATTATTCAATTAGGTGGACAGGCGATTGTTTTAGACTCTAAAAGCACACAAATGGGGCGCGGGGAACCAATCAAAGATACAGCAAACGTGCTGTCTAGTTACGTAGATGCAATCATGATCCGAACCTATTCAGATCAGATGGTCGAAGAATTAGCAAAAGAAGCCTCTATCCCAATTATCAATGGCTTGACAGATGATCATCATCCCTGCCAAATTTTGGCGGACTTTCAAACCATTTATGAACAAAAGGGGAAACTTGAGGGCCTTAAATTAGCCTATATTGGTGATGGCAATAACATGGCTCATTCCTTTTTGCTAGGCGGAAGTTTAGTGGGTATGGACATAAGTATTGCAACACCTAAAGGATATGAACCCCGATCTGAATTCGTTGAACAGGCTCAAAAAAATGCAGAAACAAGCGGCAGTAAGATCGAAATTTTAAATGATCCGACTCAAGCTGTAAAGAATGCAGATGTTCTAGTGACTGATGTCTGGGCAAGTATGGGAGATGAAGCCGAGCAGAAAGAACGGGCAAAAATTTTTAAATCATTCCAAGTCAACAATCGATTGGCTGTCCAAGCAAAGAAAGATTATCTATTCTTGCATTGCCTTCCAGCTCACCGAGGGGAAGAGGTAACGGCAGATATTATCGATGGAACCCATTCAGCAATTTATCAAGAAGCAGCTAATCGTCTCCATGCACAAAAAGCCTTACTAGTCAAAGTGATGGCTAATCTATAGAAGTTGAAATGACACTGAACGATTTTCGTTAAAGTGTCATTTTATTTTTTTTACAGGTATACATAGTCCATTGACTTGTGGTCTGCTGATTGATCAAGGAAAAATCAAATGTAGATAAATATCTTTGGAAATCTGCAGAGTTTTTTAATTTAGGTAAAAAGTAATTGATTTTAGCAGTCTCACAGGCAAAGATGACAACACCATTTGGTTTAAGTACTCGATAAATTTCTCGTAAAGCTTGGTCTAAATCACTCCAGTGGAAATGCGTTTGAAAAGCCGTCACTAAATCAAAAGTTTCAGCGGTAAAAGTAAGATGATGAACATCCATTGATTCAAAGTTAATTTTATTGTCTGGGTATTTTTTGTAAGCTTGCGAAATAGCAGCTTCAGAAAGATCAATGCCTGTAATGGATAGGGAATTTTTTCGTTGTAAAAGATAGGCGCTTGAAGCCCCATTGCCGACGCCTATATCCAAAATAGCGGAATAATCATTTAAATTAACGTTGTTTATTGCCCACTCAACTAAAGGCAGATAAACACCATTCCAAAGACGCATCATTAAAATTCCAATCAAACCAGTAGGTTTTTTTGATTGACTTAATAAAAACCAAAACAGAAAAATCAATACTAACATAACGATGACTAGTCCCAAAATAAACATCAAAAAACTCCTTTGTTTTATCTTTTACTCTTTCAAATAGTATACAATAAAAAAACAGCTTTCAGAAAAAAGAATGATCAATATCCATTATAATTACGCCTAAAATCGAATTATCCTCTTACTATTACGTCAATTCTGTCAAAATTAAAGGAAATCTTTAATATATGGCAGGAAATATTAAGTTTTGTTTGTAGTTTTGCCTTGTTTTTAGTAGAATGGAACTGTATGAATAGAATAAAAGTGAGGTGTAGATAAATGGGTTTTACAGATGAAACTGTACGTTTTGATTTTGATGACAGCCGTAAGAAGGAAGTAAGTGAAACTCTGGCTACTGTATACAAGGCTTTAGAGGAAAAAGGATATAATCCGATCAATCAGATTGTGGGCTATTTGCTTTCTGGAGACCCGGCCTACATTCCTCGTTATCAAGACGCTCGAAATTTGATTCGTCGTCACGAACGAGATGAAATCATGGAAGAGCTAGTTAAATATTACTTATCTGATCATGGGATCACTATTCGATGAGAGTAATGGGACTTGATGTAGGGTCAAAAACGGTAGGAATTGCTGTTAGTGATCCCTTTGGCTGGACAGCACAAGGTGTGGAAATCATTCGGATCAATGAAGTTCAGGAAGAATTTGGTTTTGAACGGTTAGCAGAATTAGTGAAAGAATATGAGGTAACGCGCTTTGTGGTGGGTTTACCCAAGAATATGAATAATTCGATCGGCCCAAGAGCGGAAGCATCAATAGCTTACGGCAAAAAAATCGAAGACATGTTTCACATTCCTGTTACGTATCAAGATGAACGTTTGACGACAGTTCAGGCAGAACGCATGTTAGTTGAACAAGCGAACACCTCAAGAGCGAAAAGAAAAAAAGTAATCGATAAAGTAGCAGCTGTCATGATTTTACAAAATTATCTAGATGGTGCTAGCAATAAAATTTAAACGACTTGTTGAAAAACAAGTGTCAGATAAAAGGAGAGCATAACAATGACAGAAGAGCATAACCACGATCATGAAGGGCATGAACACATTACACTAGTTGATGAACAAGGCAACGAAACACTATACGAAATTCTTTTAACCGTTGATGGGCAAGAAGAATTTGGTAAAAATTACGTACTGCTATATCCAGCTGGCGTTCCAGAGGAAGAAGATGTTGAATTACAAGCATATGCTTACATCGAAAACAACGAAGGAACAGAAGGCGAATTACAACAAATCGAAACAGACGCTGAATGGGATATGATTGAAGAAGTTTTCAATACATTCATGGCGGAAGAAGAAGAATAAAGCTAAAAAGTGAGCTGAACCCTTGAGACATAGGGGTTCAGCTTTTTTATTTTACCAACGAATCTAAAGAAAAACAATTCAAAAGTAATTCTACATATATTCATAGTTTCCTTTAATCATTTCCTCATATTCATATTTTATTCGGTATATGTTAAACTGAATAAGAAAATATAAAAAAACAGAAGATAGAAATAAATTCTTAAAATCTGATTCAAAGGACTGTGAATCAATAGATTCAATAGATTCAATTAAGCAAGGATAGTTACACATGATTTTATTGTAAATATTTATAAATAATATAAAACCTAAAAGTAGATGGTGAAGAAATAAATACGTTCAATTCATGACTATGAAATAGAGAGCTACCGTGTTGATTTCAAAAAGAATACAATAATATTGGATATATCTTATAATCAAGACAAAAAACAGCTCATATTTTATGATGTTTTTTGCTATAGATTTTACGAAGAAATGCCGTATAGTATCTTCTTTGATTTGGAGAAAAGACCAATAGAAAATTTCTTTAGCGAGAATAAGGAGTTGCTAATCCAAGGGCAAAGATATGCATGGCCAATAATGTACGATTCATTACAAGAGTTAGAAGTACAGATAAAAAATTCTTCCTTACATTATCATGTACTCACGTCCTCTTATGGATTAAATGGCTGGATTCTAGCTGAACGAGTCGATATTATTACGGCTAAGTGAAGGATGATAAAATCAAAAAAGGCTCTATCCTAATGAGGGTTACCCAGATAAAAAAAGGAGTTTCACTATGAAAAAAATGATTATCTTATTCAGTACGTTCTTAATAATTACACTGACAGGTTGTTCTTTGGATAAAAAAACGAATCCATCTATCGATTCTTCCAATGATACACGGACTACTTCTGAAAAAGAACAAGTAAGTATTTCCCAAAAGGATTACACGTCACTTGTTGGACTGTGGGCGTGTTTAGATGAAGCAGCAATTGGTGATCAAGTATCTATCAAACAAAACGATGATGGATTAACGATTCAATATGCTGGTGAAGAGGAGACCGTGACAGAATTTATCGAAAAAAAATCAGAAAAAAATAGCAGCTATTTCAGATTTGAAAACAAAAATGATGAAACGGCCTATATGATTGATTTAAAAGCAGACGGAACGATAATCCTTAACCGAGGCACAACTAATGCTGAAATGACAGGGGAAAGTAAACCGATGGCATATAAGAAAGTAAAAGATACTACGGACGAAAAGCCAAAAAACAATAAAGGAGCAGCTAATTTTACTTTACAAGCTATCAAAGAAGAAGTAGAAAAAACTGGGGATTTTGAGATGTTCAAAAAGGATTTAGATTTTGATGATGATGATTTTAAAGTATTAGCAATTCAAGAAAGTGATGGGTATAGTTTTATTAGTGGTCCTGATAACGGAGAACCCGCAGCGGTTGTTAAAGATGAAAGCGGCAATACAATTCGGAAGACAATCCCTCAACAGATCCTAGAGCAACAACACTTAAAGAGGCAAGGGAATTGATTGAGACATTGAAAAATAACCAAGTAAATCATAATTAAATGGTTGAGTTGTTTTTTCTCTAAAACAAAGAGCTGAAATTCGGTATCGAGTTTCAGCTCTTTTCTGCATAATAATCAAGTCTCGATTTCATTTTTTTCTTTTTGATAATACATAGAAAGAATCAACCCAATTCCAATGAAATTAGCTAAATAAGCAGTTCCGCCTTGGCTGATAAAAGGCAGTGGAATACCAGTTAAGGGCAGCAAACCAATATTAGAGCCAATATTTTCAAGAATATGGAACAAGAAATACATGATCACTCCTGTTGTAATATAAGCATAAAACTCTCGCTTAGCGTGTAACGTACATATCAGCATTTGATAAATCAAATAGAAGAAAAGTAAAATCAATAAACAAGTTCCAAGAAAGCCGTAAGCTTCTCCAATCACTGTAAAAATCATATCCGATTCCCTAACTGGTACATAAACTTGCAAATTTGTCAGTCCTTTTCCGACTAATTCACCAGAACCGATCGCTGTCAGTCCGCGCGCTTGCTGAAAAGAAATAGAATCAGCGTATTCAAAGGGATTAAGCCAAGCGTGGATTCGATTAAATTGATAAGGTTTAAAATGGAGATAAGAAAGTAGTTTTTGACCTTGTTCAGTTAAAACCAGTAGAATTCCGCTAATCCCGACGATGCTTAGCCCAGCGAATCCAACTGTTAAAATTTTCCACGAACAGCCAGAAACGACAACCATGCCTAAAAAAATGGAGACAAAGACTAAACTTGTTCCAAAATCTTTTTGATAAAACATTAATGCCAATATTGGTAAACTAACCAGACTCATTGCGCCTAATAAACGAAAATCATCTTTTAGAATAGAGGACGTTTGTGTTTGTTGTCTTTTTTTGGTAATAATGTATGCTAGCATTAAAATATAGCCAAGTTTCATGAATTCTGATGGTTGAAATGAAAAAGGACCTAAACGAATCCAACGCTTGGTACCTGTAGCAGCGGCCATAACGGGATCATGAAATTTTATCAGTAAGCTCATTAAAAGCAAAGAGAGACTGTAAAAGACAGGGGTCAATTTCCATAAATAGTTGATTGGAATAAACATTGTGGCAAACATTGAAAAAATGCCCAATACTGTCCATAAAAGTTGTTTTTTCAATAAAGGAAATACAGAATCCACCGTTGGGTCAGCTTGAAATGCACCGTATTGTGCAATAAACCCAACTAAGATTAGAAGAAAAACAGGTAAAAGTAATGCATAATTTACAGGTTCCCTTTTAGAAGGCAAGGCTCGTTTCATGTTGTCCCTCCTTGTGCTTGGAATGTCTCTCTGATTTCTGTGGCGCGTGCATTTAAAGCTAGTCCGAGTGTCACGCTTAATATCAGCAAACTAGAGCCGCCGTAACTAATAAAAGGGAAGGTCAGACCGGTCATTGGAATGTAGCCTAAAAGACTACCGACATTCACAGAAACTTGCAGACAAAGCAGCGTACCGCAGCCAATATAAAGATAAGAATAATAAAGTGTTTTTGACTTTATTGCTAACAAAAATAAACGACCCACAATAAAGAAAACCAAAAATAAAATACCTAAAGAAACAATCAGGCCCAATTCTTCAATACAAATAGCAAAGATAAAATCTGTATCTGCTGCAGGTAAAAAGCCTTTTTTCTGAATACTATTACCTAAACCACGCCCGAAAAATCCGCCGTTGTGTATAGCGTAATAAGCATTTGACGTTTGAAACCCTTTACCTGTAGGATCGATGAAAGGGTTTTGCATCACTTCAAAACGTGTGACGAGATAACTAAACTTTTGCGGCATCCAGTTTTTTGGTATGGCTAATAAAAGAACAGTTCCCAAACGTTTGAGTGCCATAAAACTAATCAAAGCTAATGACATAAATAGTGGGGATAGCCCGCTGGATAAAAATAAGGTTAAAACCAGAATGAAAATCATTGATGCCCCAGCTATATTGGGTTGAATCGCAACAAAACACATAAAGAAAAGCGACACCATAAGGGATCGTTTGTGATTTTTGATTGTGAAAGGACGTAAAACATTATCTTTGGCTAAGTTTGCTGCTAGATAAAGAACTAGGATCAACGGGACTAATTCAGAGGGTTGAAATAAAAGGACACCTAAATTGATCCACCGTTTTGCTCCACCTACAGTAGTTCCAATCAATGGCAAAGCAGCGATTGAAAGAAAGGTGAGAAAAAGTAACATGAATAATAGTTTAGGTTTGCGCAGTACATTTAAGTGAATCCGATAAACAATACTCATGCAAAGTAAACTAAAAAGGAAATACATGGTTTGCTTGATGGCTTTACTAGCAGTGCCTAACTCACTGTCTAACAAGTGATAAGAGCTAGAACTGTAAACCATTAAAATGCCGATGATACAAAGAATCAGATACGGAAGTAAAATATAAAAATCTAGATACTGTAGTTTGGATGGTCTGCTAAGCCGTTTCATCTTTTTGCTCCATCATTCAAAAAATCGTGAATGGCAAGTTGATTTTGTTCCTCGTCAATTTCCAAGACACTGCCAGCTTCGGTATAATCATTAAACGCCCAGCTACCTGAGACTGGGATGGAAAGGGTCTCTAGATTTTTGACTTTACCAGTTAGAAAATCTTTTGCTAAATCGACAAGGACATCTGCTGGAATGTTTGTATCCAAGTAGCCAACAGCTTCACCAGCAATTTTAGGTAATTGTAAGAACGAAACGGCATTTTTAGACTGCTTTGCTAATGCATCCATCACTTGCTGCTGCCTCCTCACTCGACCAAAATCTCCTTCTTCATCCATTCTAAAACGAGCATACTGTAACAACGTATTGCCATCCATGACTTGGATACCTTTTTTGATATCAACATTGTCTAAATTAATATCTTTTTCTGCGTCAATTTCGATTCCTTTAGGATAAAGCTCATTGATCAAACGGATAAAATTATTAAAGTCGGCTGAAATGTAATAATTGATCGGTAAGCCGAAAGAATCGTTAAGGACTTTTCTAGTTAACTCTGCTCCACCAAACGCATAAGCGGCATTGATTTTCTCTAAACCATATTCTGGGATTTTGACATAAGAATCCCTCATGATCGAAACAAGTTTTGGTTGTTTGGTCTCGCTATTATAATGAGCGACCATCAGCGTATCTGCTCGACCGCCATCTTCATCATCTTCACGACCATCATCACCAATCAGCATAATGGTGATTTCTTTCATATTTGTTTGTTGATCACCGGAAAAATCTTTGTTTTTCGTAGGATTTACTTGAGATTGTGCTGCTTTTTTTCCATTATGGAAGCTGATTACAGTGTAACTGCCGATTGCTGCAAATAGGAGAACAATACAAAGCAGCGTACAAATTACGATTTTGTTCACTAGTTTCATTTTTTATTCCTCGCTAATCATTTTAATTGATCATCAAATAAAGTGTGCATTAGGAAATCGACTTAGATGTCGGTATAAAAAGATAGTTGTGCTACATATAAAAGGTATTAACAGCTTTATATCAAAAAAACGTTGATATCTCTGCTTATTCACCTCCTGCTAATTAAAAAGCTGAGAAATACCTTATTTATTAAAACAAAAAACCTTCGCTTAACTAACTCAGCGAAGGTGGATTGATTGCAGCACAAATAGAGCTTTTCATCATTCTCATCGTTGAGTTTTAGCACTATGAAACGTAAAAAGCTGAGCTTTTAGCTACTTTGTGAAAAGCCTTAATTCGACAATTCCTGTCCTACCCATGCCTGTCTTTCGACATTTTTGAGCAGTAGCCTATGTTTTCATAGGAGCCTCACCTAACAAGTTATTCAGATCGCCTTAAATATAGTGAAGATCTTGACTAAAGTCAATAAAGTGAATATTAAATTTTTTATAATAAAACGTTGTGAAATATGCTAACAGGTGTTATTTTATCTCAACTAAAATAGCACTTTAACCATTAAGGGCACGGTTTTCACTTATCTGATAAGGTTCTACTTTTATATGATTTTGATTTGGAAAAGTTTAATGGTCATTTCTTTACATTTTCTTAAACATATAAAGACAAAATACACACGTTTGTAAAACAGAAGCAAATAAAATCCCAAATAGACATCGCATCGGGTTAACATTTATTGTAAGATAGAAAGAAGTGAAAGAATGCGTTTACGGCATAATGAA
>Ga0308165_1000927_pt1 | contig 45294 bp, 45 predicted proteins | sample PhyWR2_FD_201032 | JGI IMG/M metagenome (GOLD analysis project Ga0308165, IMG submission 201032) | Phyllosphere microbial communities from UC Gill Tract Community Farm, Albany, California, United States - DLSLW.R2 | ecosystem: Host-associated > Plants > Phyllosphere > Unclassified | place: USA... | reverse complement strand
TTTAAAGAGTTCAGTTCCAACAGATAGAGAGGTTATTTTAGGGATTCTAAATAACTCGGAAGATACACTTAACAAATTGTACAAAGCCAATTATGCAATGATTTTGCAGTTTATCCTCAACAACAACGGCGATGAGGATGATGCAAAAGACGTTTACCAGGAGGCTATAATCATTTTGTACAACAAGGTTAAGCAAGGAGATTTCGAACTAAGCAGCAAGTTAAAAACCTACATTTATTCGGTATGCAGGCGCATTTGGCTAAAGAAATTAAGTCATAACAGCAAAAAAACCGGCAACATTACCGATTATGAAGATGTTTTAGTTGTTGATGAAGATGTTGAACAGCACGAAGAGCGAGATTTGCACTTCGTTAAAATGCAATCGGCGCTTGAGCATTTGGGTGAGCCCTGCAAAACCATTATTCAGGATTTTTATATACACAATTTATCTATGCAGGATATTTGCGAAAAGTTTGGCTATACCAATACCGATAATGCAAAAACACAGAAATATAAGTGCCTGCAAAGATTAAAGAAAATATTTTTTCAACCATAGTAATTGAAATGAGAAACGATTTGGAGTTAGATGCAATTATTGAAGACTATCTTTTGGGTAAGCTGAATCCACAAGAACAAGAAGCCTTTGAACAATTACGCAGAAATGATGCTACGGTAGACCATAAAGTGGTTTCACACAAGTACTTTTTAGAAGCTATGGAAATGTTTGCCGCACAGCTTCGCCTGAAAGAACAGCTAAATAATGTACACGAAGAAATTGACGTAGAAACACTTGCAAATGCTTTAAAACCGCATCCATCTAAAGTGGTGCAGTTGTGGCGCAAGCACCAGTCGGCAATTGCCATTGCTGCGTCTTTCCTTATTTTGTCGTTGGTTTCGGTTTATTCAATTCAGCACAATACAAAGCAAGATATTCGCTACAGTCAAATGAGCAGGGAACTTTCGCGAGTGAAAACCTCAACAAAAGATCTCATCAGAACTATACAGTCGACAAACTCGAACGATACCCAAAGCAAAAACACCAATCCCGCTAATTTTGGCGGTACAGGGTTTGCCATTTCTTCAAATGGTTATATTTTGACCAATTTGCACGTTATTAAAGGTGCCGATTCACTTTATGTTCAAAACAGTAAAGGCGAATCGTTTAAGGTGAAGGCCACTTACACCGATCCGCAAAACGATATTGCTATTTTAAAGATAAGCGACGAAAGTTTTAGCACACTTTCTGCCATTCCATATACCATTAAGCGTAGCACGAGCAGCATAGGCGAGGTTGTTTACACCCTAGGCTATCCGAAAGATGATGCCGTTTTGGGAGAAGGTTATGTAAGTTCTAAAAATGGCTTTATCGGCGATACTACTCAATATCAGGTTTCTATCCCGGTAAACCCCGGAAATAGCGGAGGGCCACTTCTCGATAACAACGGAAATTTGGTCGGAATTATCAGCGGAAAGCCAGATCAAACAGAAGGTGCCGCTTTTGCCATCAAGTCGAAGTATATTTTAGAGGCCATGCGGGCAATTCCTCAGGATTCGTTGGGTAAGAATAAGCTTTCGGCCAATAAAAAAAGCGCTTTATCTGGTTTAAAACGAACCAAGCAAATCGAAAAATTGCAAGATTATGTTTTCATGATCAAAGCCTACAACTAGTTTAACCCCCAATAATTAATATTCTTGAAACCCTGTTGATAAATATCTTCAGGGTTTTTTTGTAAAGCCGCTACCGGACCTGACTTATGCTTGCCTCGGCTGGCCGCCGAAGGGCTATTTTCTTTTGGCTTGAACCAAAAGAAACAAAACCGATACCGATTTTTATCGGGAGAGCTCATGAATACCGCTAAAAACATAAAAGCAGATGAATAACTCAAGGCTTGTATCTGATGCAAGATAAACTCGTTAAAGAGCTTTTCCTTAACTAAATGACATTGATCGTTCTCCTGTCCCGAAGGTTCGGGATCAGGATCTTTATGGCATGAAGGCCAAACCTGAAAGATGCTGGATCAGGTACAGCATGACGTGGCGGCTATGCAAACATTACCTTTTAGCTCAATTATCGTCGGTTTATAATTTTTCTGTCTAAAATAATATAATATCTATGTATTTACTATGGTATTAAGTAGATTTGTTTAAATCAACATTAAAACGATAATATTATGAGTATAAGATTAGGCGATGTGGCCCCCAATTTTAAGGCCGATACATCAATTGGAACAATCGATTTTTATGAATACCTCGGCGATAGCTGGGGAGTTTTGTTTTCGCACCCTGCCGATTACACACCTGTTTGCACTACGGAGCTCGGACGTACGGCTTCGTTAAAGGATGAATTTGCAAAGCGCAATGTGAAAGTGCTGGCATTAAGCGTCGATTCGGCAGAATCGCATAAAGGGTGGATTAATGATATTAATGAAACACAAAACACAAACGTCGAATTTCCGATTATAGCCGACCCCGACAAAACGGTTGCTAACCTGTACGATATGATCCATCCGAATGCATCCGAAACGTTGACGGTGAGATCGCTGTTTGTAATTAGCCCTGACAAGAAAGTGAAATTGATGATTACTTACCCTGCATCAACCGGCCGAAACTTTAATGAAGTATTGCGGGTGATCGATTCGTTACAGCTCACTGCAAATTATAGCGTAGCTACTCCGGCCGATTGGCAAGATGGTGAAGATGTAATTGTAGTAAATAGCATAAAGACTGAAGAAATACCCGATAAATTTCCGAAAGGACACAAAGTTATCAAGCCATACCTGCGTACTACACCTCAACCTAACAAGTAAGTCCATTTTTTTGGGTTCCAAGAGAAAAAATTATGGAAACATTTGCCCGGAGTTGAATTTTTAAAGCAAATTATTATATTTGATAGGTTTTGTTTCAATATTTGCGCTCAATTTGGTTGTTTTTCCTTAAAAATAGTTGGATTGAATGAAGTACCTGGTCAAAACTTAAGGGTTTAATTATTTTATACAATTTTTTTAATTTTTATGGCAACCGGAAAAGTCAAATGGTTTAACACAGAAAAAGGTTTTGGTTTTATTGTTCAGGAAGACAATAAAGATTTATTTGTCCATTTTAAAGATGTTTTGGGCGGAATAGATAGTTTGAGAGAAAACGATAGCGTAGAATTTGAAGTCGCTGAAGGAAGAAAGGGACTACAGGCTGTTAACGTGAAGAAGATATAAACCGGATTCAAGTTCCGATGAAAAGAAGCTGTCTCTAAAAAAGATAGCTTCTTTTTGTTTAAGCACTTCTTTATCGATGTTGTAATCCACTGCCGCTACCTCGCAAACCGGCTATCGAAGTTTAAGGCATTGTGGTAGAATTGATTGATAAAGCAAACGGCTGTCTTTTTCTTGTATTTCTACATGGCATTTATACCATCGTATGTAAAACAAATGTTAGAACTTTCCATTTTGTTTTTTTCATGTTCAAATGTTTGTAAATTAACCCCAATAATTATTACAGACCTTGCAAAATCTCCCAGAAAACATTCTCGCTGACATAGAATCCATCAGTAAAATCCCCGCCGTTTCGCATATTTTAGAAATCGTATGTCGGAGTACGGGTATGGGCTTTGCGGCCGTGGCCCGGGTTACATCCGACCAATGGATTACGTGTGCAGTATTAGATAAAATCGATTTTGGCCTCTTACCCGGCCACGAATTAAACCTCGAAACCACCATCTGCAACGAAATACGCGAACATCATAAAGTGGTGGTAATAGATCATGTAGCAGAAGATGAGGAATTTGCTAATCATCACACGCCTTTGCTTTATGGCTTTCAGAGCTATATCTCAGTACCGATCATTTTAAAAACCGGCGAATTTTTCGGTACGCTGTGTGCTATTGACCCCAAGCCAGCCAATTTGAAGAATACTTCTGTTGTTGGCATGTTTAAAATGTTTGCAGACCTGATTGCCTTCCATTTAGATGCGCTGCAGCAAATTGCCATTTCCGAACAAACGTTGCAAAAAGAGCGGGAAACGGCCGATTTCCGTGAGCAGTTTATTGCCATTCTTGGTCACGATTTGCGCAACCCGCTAAATGCAGTTTCGAGCAGTGCGCAGTTACTTGCCAGACTTAGCCATGAAGACAGGGCGCAGCGATTGATCAATATCATTAAAGATTCATCGTTCAGGATGAACGGCTTAATTGAAAATATGCTCGATTTTGCCAGCGGGAGATTGGGCGACGGCATTTCGATTACAAGAACTCCCAATGAAGATCTGGAGCAGGTGCTGATCCAGGTAATTGAGGAAATGCAAGCGATATCGCCAACGCGAAAAATAAAAATCAATTTTGATACCGTGCATCCGGTTAGTGTTGATGGAAAACGCATTGCACAACTTTTCTCGAACTTGTTGGGTAACGCGATTACCTACAGCCCCGCTGATGCCACCATCGAAATTACGGCATCGAGCACCGAAGATGAATTTAACCTTTGTGTGGCCAATCCGGGCAAGGCCATCCCGCCAGCGGCTATGGAACGTCTTTTTCAGCCATTTTCCAGAGGAGAGGTCGAGCCTAGCCAGAAAGGACTTGGCCTCGGCTTATACATCGCCTCAGAAATTGCAAAGGCACATGGCGGCAATTTAACCGTATCGTCAAATGCAGACAAAACGTGTTTTACACTTGCAATACCCTCAAAGTAATGATCGTAGTAGACGAAAATATGCCAACAACCACCCTGCTCGATTTGCAGGTTGGCCAAATAATTAGCGATGGATTGATAAACGGTACCATTGCCCAAATTCATATTCAGGAAACCGACAGCTATTTAATGTTCGTGTTTCTGCTCAGCAACAAGCAAGAGATTACCGTTAGAAAGATTAGGCAGGTGTGCTGATTTACAGCACCGGCCTCGGATCGAAAATTACCTCGAACGATTTGATCTTTTCATCCGCAACTTTATACCACGCGCAACAACGAATGGTTTTGCCCGCCATATCAATATCGTACCAGGTACAAACATCGTTGCCTTCGGCAAAAACTTTTTGCAAGCGATATTTAAGCTTCATTTTTTGCATATCAGCCATATAAGCTTCGGCACCATTCCGTTCGGCCATTACGCCCTTAAAGTGCAGGTCGCTCGCCAACTGTTCTTTAGCAAGGTCGAAGTTCTCTTCGTTCAATGCGTTTAAAAATATTTGAACCACAACTTTTGCGTTGTGCTCGTTTAAGTCTTGTGTTTGTACAGCCATAGCATGCAAGTTTAGCAATAAAAATCGTTTTTCTTCTCCATTGTAGCACCCGGTTTAACCCACCACTAATTGGTACGTTTTGCCTTTTTCTGTTTTAACTGATATAAAAAGCCGTTCTCCGAGCGCAAGTGCTTAAACAAATCAGGCGAACCAAATAATTTATTGCGGCTCCTAACGGTACAGTCCTCTTCGTCAGCATCCTGATAATCATGGGCTTTGTTTTTTTATTTTCCAACGTGTAAAGCATCCTTTAAGCATAAAACACATAGATTCATATTTAGTAAATTCAAATATAATAGTATCGAAATTACATTCTCCTTTATCTCTCTCTTGCCCAATTAGGTTAGTAACGTTTATGATATTTTTAATGAGTGAATATTTGAATTTATATATTTGACTTACACACATAAATCGATTTAGAATTAATGAACACGCTAACCAAACATTTTTCTATCGTATTGTTAATGCTTTTATCGGCAATTGGCAGTGCGCAGAGCCAGCAAAAGAAATCGCTTACCCAATATGTAAACACATTTATTGGAACAGCGCCGCTAACCGATCCTAAGATTTTAGGATATGAGTTGCCAGAGGGATGGCGATCGTGGGCCGGGCTCTGTTTTCCCGGTAGTTCGCTGCCGAATGCAATGGTACAGCTAAGCCCAATGACGGAGTACGGATCTGGAGCCGGTTACGAGTATGAAGACGATACCATTTTAGGTTTTACACACACCAACAAAGGCCATTGGAACCTTTGCAACATTCCTATTTTGCCCATGTCGAAGCCAACGGCGAAATTCGGATCGAAATTTTCTCACCAGAAGGAGCATGCCGCACCGGGTTTTTATCAGGTTTATTTAGATGATTATCAAATTGATGTGAGCTTAACCTCAACACTGCGTTGTGGCTATCATCGTTACGAGTTTAAGGACAAAAGCGACAGGCAGATACTTTTTGATATGGGCAAAGCCAACAGCAGGGTGTCAACATGGAATTTATCGCAGGATGGCGACTTTGCTGTCCAGGGCTTCCAAAGTGGCGAAAATGTTTACTTCTATGCCGTTTTAAATACCAGGATCGCCAGGCTTGAAAAAACTGACGACGGCAAAAGAACAGGTTATGCAATTCTTCATTTAGCAGATGGTGCAGACCAGCCAGTTGAACTTAAAATCGGCTTATCGTTCGTGAGTGCAGAAAATGCAAAGCAAAACCTCGCAGATGAGATCGGAGAGAAGAGCTTTTCGCAAATCAGGGCGGCTGCAACAAAACAGTGGGAGAGCCTGCTTTCTACCATTCAGGTAAAAGGTGGTTCGGCGAAACAAAAGGAGATGCTGTACAGCAGTTTATACCGCTCGTTTTTATGGCCAGCATTGCGGAGTGATGTAAACGGCGAATATAAAGATGCAAAGGGAAAAATTACCAAGGGTGAGTTTAGGTATTACACCGAGCCATCGCTTTGGGATACCTACCGCAATAAAGATGTGCTGCTGGGTTTGGTTACACCGGATGTAACCCTGGATGTGATTAAATCGATGATCGACGTTGGCGAGAAACGCGGTTTTATGCCTACGTTTTTTCACGGCGACCACGGTACCTCATCAGTTGCCGGAGCATATTTGAGGGGAATAGATAATTTCGACATTAAAAGTGCCTATCGCGTTTTTTTACGAAATGCCAATGTAGAGGGCGGCGCACGTCCGTTTATTAGCGAATACATTGCAAAGGGCTATATTTCTGACCCTGATGTTAAAAACCCACATGTAGAGACCAAGGCAAAGGCCGGCGTATCGAAAACATTGGAATATGCTTATGATGATTATTCGTTGGCACAAATTGCAAAAAAGCTCGGAGATTCGGCCAATTACAAAACTTTAATGGCCAGATCGAAAAATTATAAAAACGTATTCGATCCCGCTACACGATTCATGCGGGGAAGATTAGAAAATGGCGACTGGATTACACCTTTTAATCCACAATATCCGTATTACGAGTATATGTATCGCGAAGCAAACGCCTGGCAGGTTTCTTTTTATGCGCCGCACGATATGAAGGGGTTAATTGAACTTTACGGAGGTGCGAAAGGCTTCGAATCGAAGTTGGATTCGTTGTTTACAGTTCCATGGAACCCAAAATACATTGCACGCAACGTAGAAACGATGATCGGTCAATATTGCCAGGGAAACCAGCCAGACCACGAAGCACCATTTGCCTACACCTTCATTGGGAAGCCCGAGAAATCGCAGAAAATAATCGATAAAATCCTGAATGAGCTTTATGGAATCGGTAAAGAAGGATTGGCGCTTTCGGGAATGGACGATGCGGGAGAGATGTCCTCGTGGTATGTGTTCACAGCGTTAGGCTTATATCCGTTTTCGGCTACCGATCCAACCTACATTGTTACCGCTCCGCTGTTTGACGAGGTGAAATGGAAGACAAGTTCCGGAAAAATAGTTACGATAAGTAAACCGGGCAAGGGCAGAGCAATCACTTCTATTCAGGTTGATGGAAAAACGCACGACGGCTATTTCGTATCCCACGATGTATTCAAAAACGGTGGAAAAATTGTAATTAATACGAAGTAGTAAGTGTATAACCTAAGTTGGATTAGTAAACGGTCGATTTTTTGGTTTGAGGTAGGTTTTTGAAAAGAACAGAGGAGAAGCATTTTAACACTGTCATCCTGAGTGCAACGAAGGATCCCCAAGCGATGAAATGCAGAACGCTAAAAACCCACTACTAAATAAGGGCGGAGTGCGTGGGCGAGGACGGTGAGATTTAGGTTTTGGATGCTTTCCCTTGAAATCCAATTGTGTGGACCCATCTCGTTTTTTGCGCCGTCATTCCCGCGCAGGCGGTCCCGAAACTTCGGGATTAATGCTCGGCGCCCAATTTATTGCGCATTAGGATCCCCAGTCGAGCTGAGGATGACGACCGTTCTTAGAAAACGTCATAAAATGTGTTGTCATCCGATAGCTATCGGATTTGATGATTCAACGTTATAACTACCCGAATTAAAACTTAAATGGCGTTTCCTCTACCCAGGCGCTTTTCGGTTGGGCAAGCGTTGCATAAATTTCTAATATCTAAAACTATTCTGTAAAACATCGGATTTATATAGGTGTGCATTTCTGTACAAAACAATTTAACAACGATTTTATCTAATAAGATGCCTGAATATTTACAATTTCCTGGAGACGCTTATCCGCTGGGTGCAACATGGGATGGCGGCGGCGTAAATTTTGCCTTATACGCCGAGAATGCAACTGCGGTTGATTTGTGTTTTTTCGATCACGAACATTCAGAAACCGAAACGGTGCGAATTAGTATTCAAGAACGGTCACACCAAATCTGGCACGCCTATATTCCCGATATTCAGCCCGGCCAGCTGTACGGTTATCGGGTTTACGGTCCTTACAAGCCCCAAAGCGGCCATCGTTTTAATGGCAATAAAGTACTTTTAGATCCGTATGCCAAAGCGGTTGCCGGAAACATTCAATGGGATCCGGCATTATTCGGCTACGAGCTCGGCTCAGATGAGGCCGATTTAAGCTTCAGCGAACTCGATAATGTAGCTTTTGTACCAAAATCTGTAGTTGTCGATCCGAGCTACGACTGGGAAGACGATCAATCGCCGAAAACCGATTATCATCAAACCGTTATTTATGAGATGCATGTTAAAGGGTTTACTAAAATGCATCCCGGCATCCCCGAAAATATTAAGGGAACTTACGCTGGGCTGGCGCACCCCACATCCATCAATTATTTAAAAGAACTTGGTGTAACCGCAGTGGAGCTTATGCCCGTTCATCAATGTATTTCCGATCACCATTTAGTTGAAAAGGGCCTTTCCAATTATTGGGGTTATAATACGATCGCCTTTTTTGCGCCCGACTCACGTTTTGCATCATCCGACATTCGCGGAGAACAAGTTAGGGAGTTTAAAGACATGGTAAAGGCACTGCACAAAGCGGGCATCGAGGTGATTTTAGATGTAGTTTATAACCACACTGGCGAAGGTAATGAGCTTGGGCCAACGCTCTCGTTTAAAGGCATAGACAACAGTTCCTATTATCGTTTGGAAGAAAACAAGCGCTATTACACCGATTACACCGGCACCGGAAACACATTAAATTCTATGCTGCCGAATGTTTTGCGCTTCATGATGGATAGTTTGCGCTACTGGATTACGGAGATGCATGTAGACGGCTTCCGGTTCGATCTTGCTTCAACACTGGCAAGGGAGTTGCACGAGGTTAACCGCTTAAGTGCTTTCTTCGATATCATTCATCAAGATCCGATTATTTCGCAGGTAAAGCTCATTGCCGAGCCGTGGGATGTTGGCGAAGGCGGTTATCAGGTGGGCAAATTCCCGCCCGATTGGGCCGAGTGGAATGGCATGTACCGCGATGTGATGCGAGATTACTGGCGGGGAAACCCGAATATGCTCGGTGAATTTGCGCAACGCTTTTTGGGCAGTCCCGACCTTTACCAAGAAGATTACCGCAGACCAACCGCCAGCATCAACTTTATTACTGCACACGATGGGTTTACGCTGCACGATCTGGTATCTTACAACCAGAAGCACAATGAAGCAAATTTAGATGATAATACCGACGGCGAAAGCCATAACAAATCGTGGAACTGCGGTGCCGAAGGAGAAACCGACGATGTAAATGTCATCAATCTCCGCAATCAGCAAAAGCGGAACTTTTTGGCCACTTTGTTTTTATCGCAAGGTATTCCGATGCTTGTTTCGGGCGATGAAATGGGAAAAACCCAACACGGAAACAACAACGCCTATTGCCAGGATAACGAAATTTCGTGGCTCGATTGGAGCAACGTCGATCAGTCCTTACTTCATTTTACCAAAGAATTGATCAAGCTGAGACTAAATCATCCCAGTTTAAGGCGCCGAAAATGGTTTAAAGGGAAAGAGGTTGGCGACGACGGTGTGAAAGACGTTGCCTGGTTTACACCCGATGGAAATCCCATGAAGGGGCATAACTGGGAAAAAGATTTCGCCCGATCAATAGGCATATATTTCCATGGCGAAGGGATCCAGAGCAAGGGCCCAATGGGAGAAGACATTTACGATAATCATTTCTTTATTATATTTAACGCCCATTTTGAACCGTTAGAATACAAATTGCCGAGAGAAGATTACGGAAAAACATGGCGTAAGATCATCGATACGGCCAACAACGAAATCTCGTCATCAGCCCTCGAAACCTTTAGCGCTACAGAAACAATAATTACAAGTGGAAGATCGGTGGTGGTATTGAAATCGGAGGAATAATAAGCCGTTAAAGTAAATTCGACAGGCCATTTTTTGGATGGGGAATCTTTAAGATCCGGATTTTTGCAGCCGGATTTTTTAAAGGATTCCCTTTTTCCTTAACATTAAATACTTCGGTGGTGTGGGGCAAATCTAACAAATGTGAAGAATCTATAATTGGCTCGCTACCTTTTTCTCTCTTTAAGGTACTCATCGTTACGAATTTAAAAAGTGTTGGTACGAACTGCCCGATTTGATTTTTTCCATTGTTAAAAATTCTTTTAAACGGGTAAATTCCATGCTTTGAATTGCTTTTATGGCCGATTTGAGTTTTTCGCCACTTACACCTAATCTGGTAGCCCAGTAATTTCTGTCTTGCTCATCGGCAATCTCAATAAACTCTTTCCTCGCGTTCATTGAAGGGAGTTGCTGTTCCATACTGTTTATATTTAGTTATAGGTAAAACAATTTCGCCGATAATTGGTTTGCCCAATCTGTCGAATTTTTTAAATTTTTATCACCATTAAATTGGGATCGTTTTTAGGGAAACAGCTATTCGAAAAGCTTACAATTTATTTGGAAATGAACGTCTGTTTTTCATAGGTACTTCAGTCCCGTACCGAAGGCACTCCTTTGGAGCCATTCCTGCCCATCCCAACGCTATTAAGTTAAGGATAAAGCGAAAAAATATTGTCATCCTGAGGGGTAATTATTGGAATAAAATCAATATGAGTGACGTAATTAATCGGGGGCTTTAGGCGTTTGATTAGCCATCACGTCACCCTGAATTTATTTCAGGGCCTTTGTAGCATGAAAGATGCTGAAATAAATCCGATAGCTATCGGATCAGCAGGACGACCGTTCGTGTAGGAGCGTATAAACAGCGTGTTGCAAAAAACGTCAATGGTAGTTTTAATTTTTCCTAAAAAATCAATATGAATGACGTTTGTAATTTGTTCGTTCGCTATCTGCGCTATGCGTCCCCCCTTTGAAGGGGGCAGTGCCAAAGGCATCCCTTTGGGAGGGGACGATTTCCAAAAATCCTCTCCCTTTGTATGGATTCCTGCGTTTTTCGATTGTGCAACCCTCTCCAAAGAGGGACAATACGACAATGCTTTAAACCCAGATACTAAAACGTCAATGGTAGCGGAGTCGAAGGGTAGATATTTTTCGTTTTATCCTATAGAAAGGGTCTTCGACTGAGTTTATCTTGAGCGAAGTCGAAAGGCTCAGACTGATAATTGACAAGTTTAACTTAAAAGCATTCCTGCCCGTCCGGATCAGGCGGGCGCTTTAGCCCTCACCGAAAAGGTTTCGGGGCTGCCGCTGCTGTCGGGTTTATTAACCACGGTCGGCTTAATTTCTCTAAAATGGCAATATGCTGTGCAGCCCCTGTTGTATCTAAACCCGATTGGAACGGATGCCAATCCGATAGCTATCGGATTTTTTCTAATTGGCAGGAGGGAAAGCTCCGAGGGAGTGCCTTTGGCACGGGGCGTAAGATGCCAAAATGCGCTGCACGCTCATTTCCTAAAAAAAGTCGCTATATGTGTCTCCTTGCTCACTTGCCATGTTTTACCAATCCCCGTTAGGCCCATTCGCTTATCGACAGATCAATAACAAAAAACCTTTTCGCTTTGTTAGCTGTTTCATACATAAATTCTAATCAGGTAAAACATGGATAATAAACTAAAAACCGGTGCTGCTGATCGCGGAAGGATCAACATCAACGAAGGCTATGAGCTAGATTATTGGTCTAATAAACTCGGTGTGAGTAAAGATAAACTGAAAGCCGCCGTACAAACGGTGGGTACGTCTGCATCTGCGGTGCAAGAATATCTAAAAAAATAGTTGCCAATGAGCCTTGAGAAATATACTGCGAAACGAGACTTCACCAAAACCGCTGAACCAAAGGCCGGAAGAAGTAAAGACAAGAGTAAGCTACTTTTTGTAATTCAAAAACACGACGCCACCCGCCTGCATTACGATTTTAGGTTAGAGATGGGTGGTGTGTTAAAAAGCTGGGCAGTACCAAAAGGTCCGTCTACCGATCCCAAAGTTAAGCGCCTGGCTATGATGGTTGAGGATCATCCATTTGATTACAGGAATTTCGAGGGAATTATCCCCAAAGGGGAGTATGGCGGCGGAACAGTAATTGTTTGGGACGAAGGAACCTACGAACCTATTGAAGTAATTAAAGGCAAAAAAGCGCAGGAAAAGCACTTGCTTAAGCAATTGAACGAAGGTTCGCTGAAGATTAAGCTTCATGGCGAAAAACTCCATGGCGAATTTGCATTGGTAAAAACGCATGGAATGGGCGAAAACGGCTGGCTGTTGATTAAACATAAAGACGATTATGCCTCATCTAAAGACATTACTAAACAAGATAAATCAATTCTATCGGGTAAAACGATAGAAACGATGGAGAAAACATCAGAAAAAGTTTGGAAAGACGGCAAGGAGCAAAAAGTTGCAAAGAAACCGAAAGCCGCTGTAAAAACGAATAATAAAAATGAGGAGACCGTTGGCGCTGATGTTAAGCTAAACGTTCAGGACATTTTAAAGAAGGCATCAAAATCGGCTATGCCATCAGGAATGAAACCGATGTTGGCCACCTTGGTTGATGAGCCTTTTGATAGCGAAGATTGGCAATACGAGGTGAAATGGGATGGTTACCGGGCCCTTGCTTTTTTAAATAAGGGAAAGGCAGAGCTGTTTTCGAGAAACAATAAATCGTTTGACGATAAGTTTTATCCCATTCACGACTTGCTAAGTAAGTGGAAATTAAACGCAGTTTTTGACGGCGAGATTTTGGTGCTCAACGAAAAGGGAATTTCAAATTTTGGCGCTTTACAAAACTGGCGCAGTGAAGCCGATGGCGAACTGGTATATTATGTTTTTGATTTGCTGTGGTACGAAGGGAAAAATTTAATGGACATTCCACTTGTTGAACGGCAGGCTGTTTTGAACGAAATACTACCTACAGATGATGACCGCGTGCGCTTGGGCAAGGTTTTTAAAGCCAGTGGAATCGACTTCTTCGCAGCGGCCCAGAAAATGGGACTTGAAGGAATCATTGCGAAAAAAACAGATAGCCTGTACTCGCCCGATCGCAGATCGAAAGAATGGCTAAAAATTAAAGTGCATAAACGCCAGGAGGTTATTATTGGCGGATTTACCAAAAATGAAGATACCTCGAAATCGTTCAGTTCACTATTACTCGGCGTTTACGAAGGGAAACAGTTGCGGTATGTAGGCAAGGTTGGAACGGGTTTCTCAGACAAGGTGCAGAAGGAAATGATGAAGCAGTTTAAACCGCTGATTGTTGACGAAACGCCTTTTGAAGAAATTCCTGATGTAAACAAACCATCGCGATTCAGGCCCAATCCGCCCCGGGCCAAAGCCACCTGGCTGAAACCCGAGCTGGTGTGCGAAGTAGCTTTTACTGAGGTTACCGACGATGGTGTTTTTAGGCACCCTTCGTTTCAGGGCATGCGTGAAGATAAAAAAGCAACTGATGTGGTACGCGAGAAAGAAGCAGAAACCGACGAAATTATTGAGGAGGTCGAGAAAGAACAAGATAAACATCAAACTGCAGTAAAGCCACCAAAAGGCAAAGAGCGTAAAACTCTTTTAAACCCCAAAGAGCAAACACAAGTAAGGAAGATAAAAGGGCACGAGCTTAAGTTTACCAACCTCAGCAAAGTTTACTGGCCCGAAGACAAGGTAACCAAACGCGATATGTTTAATTATTACTATCAGGTTGCCGAATATATAATGCCTTACTTAAAAGATCGGCCGCAATCTCTAAACCGGTTTCCCGGCGGTATTCATGGGCCTAGTTTTTACCAGAAGGATGTGAAGGGCAAAGCGCCCGACTGGGCAAAAACTTTCCCTTACCATACCAGCGACGGCGAGGATAAGGAATACCTGGTGGGCACTGATGAAGCCTCATTGCTTTGGATGGCAAGTTTGGGTTGCATAGAGATGAATCCCTGGTTTAGTCGCGTTCAAAGTCCCGATAACCCCGATTATTGCGTTATCGACCTCGATCCCGATAAGCATACCTTTGATCAGGTAGTAGAAGCCGCACAAGAAACCAAGAAAATTCTTGATGCCATTGATGTTCCCAGTTTCTGTAAAACCTCTGGCTCAACCGGTATGCATATTTATATTCCGCTCAGCGCAAAGTATAGTTACGATCAAAGTCAAATGTTTGCCAAAATTATAGTGAGCCTCGTTCACCAGCAGATACCAGAATATACATCACTCGAAAGGATGATTTCGGCACGTAAGGGAAAAATGTATCTCGATTTTTTGCAAAACAGACCGGGGGCAACTATTGCCGGGCCATACTCGTTAAGGCCGAAGGTTGGTGCAACGGTGTCTATGCCCTTACATTGGGACGAGGTGAAACCGGGTTTAAAAATGAAGGACTTCAATATTTTTAATGCCATCGATCGTTTAAAAGTAGAAGGAGATCTATTTAAGGGCGTTCTGGGAAAGGGAATTGACCTGAAAAAAGCTATTGAGAAGGCAAAAACAGTATTCGGTTAATTAAAGCATTCCAAAACTGGCCGTTTCAACCTAAACTTAAGCGGTGTTTTACTGAGTCATCCGATGAATATAGGCGGTAAGCAGGTATTCATCGGATGACTTTTTTCAATAGCGCTTATTGTTCATCGGTAAGCTTGTTGTTTACTTTGAATTACATCGATTCGGTGTTCTTGCTTTCATTATATTTGGAAAAAATATAAAAAATGATAGCTCACCACGTACTATTCTGGCTAAAGGCCGATACCACCGAAGCTCAAAAGAGCGCTTTTCGCAACGGATTACAATCATTAGAGAAAATAGAAGTCGTTCAGAAATTTCATGTCGGCACGCCCGCTCCAATTGAAAGGGCTGTTGTAGATACGACGTATAGTTTTAGCCTGATCTTATTTTTCGAAGATTTGGAAGCGCACAACGTATATCAGGTTCACGATATACATAAGGCTTTCCTTGACGAGTTTAGAGAACTGTTTGAAAAGGTAATTATCTACGACGCAAATTAATATGAAAAGGCTAGGTTACAAGGCAAAATGAACCCCATAAGCTCCGATCCGATAGCTATTCGGGATCTCATTGCTTTCCATAACCTCTCCCTATCAACGTTTGGGTTAAAAGCAATGCCTTTGCTCTGCCTCTCCTCGAGGAGGACCTGTCCCGACTTTTCCTATCGTGCGGACACATCTTTTTGCGCCTAATTTATAGACGATTTGCTGGGCTAACGTTCATAAAGCAAGCATAAACCGAAGAACGCCGTCAATCCCAAGAGCTGGGAAGTCAAAAAAACAGGAGCACAATAGAAACAGATAGCATTACAAAACCTAAAACGCAGTGGTTTTGTGTTCATTTAACTACTAACTTTCGTAAACCATTTGCGAACAAAACACAGTTTCACTGTTTTTTTGATGTGCTAAGGGCTGTGTGAAAGGCTCCTAGCTGGATTGACAATGCGCTTTGGGTACTTTGGCGCTCCAAAGTACCATGCCTTCGCGGCATAGAGCGATGAAGAAGTTATTAATATTTGTGTCCACACAATAGGAGAAATCGGGAGGGATGTTCAAACAGAGCATACACCCACCACCATTAAAAGGGGAGAGGTTTTACGACGCAAACTATTTATAAAGGTCGGATTCTTAATCCGGCCTTTTTTGTTAATAATCGTATTTGAGAACTTTGCTTCCATAACAGACAAGATTGCATGTACACAGGAGTTCACCATTGCACTTGCTCTGCAATTTCAAGTCGTTTAAGAAAAACTACAGTGCGCATAGTTAAGAGAGGACGTAAGTGTAACGATACTTGGACAAGACCAAATAATTTAACACTTTTCTGACTTGACAAGTTTTTAATAAATGGAGTGATTTAGGGCGTTAATCGAGCTTTGAACCGCATCAATACCTACTTACTTTTAAGTATTTTTAAAACTACTCAGAGTAAGAAGATATTTCATAACATATATTATCGTATTATTACAATATATGAAGAAGTCGCCCATGTTAATTAAAAGATGTATAGCTAACCGAAGTCAGTTAGAGAGAATAAAAGTTGGTGATTTAATAGCCGACGAATTTGGCAAATACGGGAAGGTTAATAACATAGAAAAAGTTCAATACCAAAGGGAGTTGCATTACTATTTTTATCTCGATAAATCGGGTACTATTTTTTTTATAACTTAGCTTTACCTTTTACAATAAAGCGAAAACCGTGCATCCGTTCCGTTTTCAATTTAAGTACACGCTAACTTCTAACCAAACGATTAAAAATTTGTCAACACAAATGATTACGCTCATTTGTTGAAAGTGTATGAGCATGAATCTAATTCTCCCTCAATCAAGGGAAATCATAAGTCTTTTTTAGAACAGTATCACAGTTGGCTAACTAGCGCATTAACGCTGGTTTAAGCTGCTGCGTCTATTCATGCTTGAGGAATTAATGTGTTACAAAATAAATCGCTATGAAAGCAATTAGAATCCACGAATTTGGAGGGCCGGAGGTTTTGTCTATCGATGAAATTCCTGTTCCGGTGCCTACTAAAGATGAAGTATTGATCAAGGTTCACGCTACAAGCGTAAATCCTGTCGACTGGAAAATAAGAGAGGGACTGCGAAAAACAAAATTTCCATCAAATTTACCCCTTACGCTCGGTTGGGACGTTTCTGGGGTCATTGAGGAAGTAGGCGAAAAAGTTGGCGGCTTTAGAAAAGGCGATGAGGTTTACGGGCGGCCCGACCCAACAAAAAATGGTGCCTATGCCGAGTATATCGTTGTAAAGGCCAACCAGATTAGCATAAAGCCAACCACTATCGGCCACACAGAGGCTGCGGCCGTGCCGCTTGCCGGATTAACCGCATGGCAGGGATTATTTGATTTCGGTTTGCTGAAAGAAGGACAAAAGGTGCTTATACATGCCGCCGCAGGTGGCGTGGGTACCTACGCCGTTCAATTTGCAAAATGCAAAGGCGCTTATGTAATCGGCACCGCTTCCGATCAAAATATAGATTTTTTAAAACGACTGGGCGCTGATGAAGTGATCGATTACAACATGGAAAGCTTCGAAACCGTTGTAAAGGATATGGATTTGGTGTTAGATACGCTAGGTGGAGAAACGCAATTAAAATCGCTCGAGGTTTTAAAACCCGGCGGGCGAGTGATTACTACGCTCGCACCAGAATATACTACAGAGGCGAAGGCAAAAAAACTACATCTTGTAGGTTTTATGGCTCAATCGATACCGGCTCAATTGACGGAGATTGCTAAACTGATTGATAGTGGCAAAGTGAAACCGGTTATCGAACAAGTGTTAACCCTTGAAGATGCAAAAAAAGCACATATGCAAAGTGAGCAGGGGCACACCCGAGGGAAGATTGTTCTCCAGGTAATTTAGCGTAACGTGATTTAAAACTTGCCCTCCAAATTTTTGCTAAGGGCACTAAAAAGAGGCTGGAAGTGATGCTCGTATAGTTCCAAACTATCTCGGCACTGATTTCCAGCCTCTTTTAAATTTCCAGCTCAAAGGATGTAGATATCCTCAGATTTATCGCGTTCAGGAACATTAACCGATTGTGGCTGAATAATAACGAACTTTATAATGTTGTATTCCTGTTTTATTTTCTCACGCAGTCTATCGATCGCATTTGTTAAATCCTCAGTAGTTAAATCGGCCTGAAACGTTAAAATCATCAGCAATAAAACCTCCTTCGGCGATTGATAGGTTGATAGTAAACTCTTAAGCGCAATTACATCTTCATCAGCCTCTACCAATGCTTTCAGTTTCTGTTGCGTTTCAGGAGTCAGGCCTTCGCCCATTAAAAGGCTTCTGCTTTCTCTGGCAAGTATAAAAGAGACGAAAATCAATAATACACCCACTAAAACCGAGGCCAAACCATCGAGAAAAGGCATATTGAGGTTATGGCTCAATACCATTAAAACGAAAACAATTAACAGACCGAGCACCGCCGCACCATCTTCGAACAAAACAAGGAAGCCAGATGGATCTTTACTTTTGATAATCGCTCTCCACCACGGAAGGCCTTTTCTCGTTTTATCGAACTCTTTGATGGCCACAATAAGCGAAGCGCCCTCAAAAACAAACGATAACGCCAGGACAGCATAATTCCAACCGGGGTTTACCAATGTCTCCGGATGACGGATGTGCGTGATGCCCTGCGAAATAGAAACCACTCCACCCAAACCAAAAATCATAATGGAAACTATAAACGACCAGAAATACAACTCTTTGCCATAACCGAAAGGTCGGTATTTATCGGGCGGTTTAACACTTCTTTTAAGCCCGTAAAGCAATAAAAGCTGGTTACTCGTATCAACTGTAGAGTGAATGCCCTCTGCAATCATTGAAGAACTGTTCGTAAAGGCACCGGCAATAAATTTGGTAACTGCAATTAAAAGGTTGGCCGCTAACGCGCTGTAAATGGATTTATTGGCTCTAGCCATAGTAACGATGTAAAGGATTATTCCTAAAAAACGAAATAAATACCATTTGGTTTGAGAGAAGGTAAAACAAAAGAGCAGTTGCCAGTTTTGTAGTTTGCTCAACAAGGTGCTGGTAAGTTATGCTAGTCTAAAATTATTGACCACATAGATACATAGATCACATAGTTTTTTATCAAAAAAGCCTCTATGTGCTATATGCCTATATGGTTCCCTCTTATGTTCAACCACAGAGACACATAGATCACATAGTTTTTTTATCGAAAACGCCTCTATGCGCTATATGCCTTATATGGTTCCCTCTTAATGTTTAACCACATAGATACATAGATCACATTGTTTTTTTATCGAAAAGGCCTCTATGTTCTATATGCCTATATGGTTCCCTCTAATTCTTCAACCACATAGACACATAGATCACATAGTTTTTTTATCGAAAACGCCTCTATGTGCTATATGCCTATATGGTTTTCTCTATTTCTTCCACATAGACACATAGATCACATAGTTTTTTTATCGAAAAGGCCTCTATGTGCTATATGCCTATATGGTTCCCTCTAATTCTTCAACCACACACACACACATAGTTCACATAGTTTTTTCTCGATCAGAGACGCCTCCATGTTCTATATGCCTATATGGTTCACTTCACGGCGATGAAAATTAAAGTACTACTTCAATATTTGGTCGATGAGTTGAATCTCTTCAGTGGTAAAGCTGGTGTTATCTAAGGCTTTAATTGAATCGGTAATTTGCTCTGGTTTGCTCGCACCGATTAATACCGTTGTAATCCTTTCGTCTTTTAAGATCCATGAAAGTGCCATGTGTGCTAGCTTTTGTCCGCGAGATTTTGCCACTTCATTCAGCTTCGAGACCACCTCAATTTTCTCCGGCGTGATGTTACTTTCCTTTAAAAACACTCCGCTGGTCGCTACACGAGAATCGGCCGGAATTCCGTGAAGGTATTTATCAGTCAGTAATCCTTGTGCCAATGGCGAAAATGGAATGCAACCTACACCGTGATTGTCCAGCACGTCCAGTAAACCATCTTCCACCCAACGTTCAAACATCGAATATTTTGGCTGGTGAATTAAACAAGGCGTTCCATTTTGTTTTAAGATCTGGATTGCTTTTTCTGCCTCTTCAGCGCCATAATTCGAAATGCCAACATACAGTGCTTTACCCTGCTGCACCAACAAACTTAATGCACCCATAGTTTCTTCCAATGGAGTTTCTGGGTCGGGGCGATGATGATAAAAAATATCAACATAGTCTAGTTTCATGCGTTTCAAGCTTTGATCCAGACTCGAAACAAGATATTTCTTCGAGCCCCAATCGCCATACGGCCCATCCCACATCGTGTAACCCGCTTTGCTCGAAATGATCATTTCGTCGCGGTAACCCGCAAAATCAGTCGCTAGGATCTTTCCAAAAACCTCTTCTGCCGAACCCGGAGGCGGACCATAATTATTGGCCAGGTCGAAATGGGTAATTCCGTTGTTAAATGCCGTATAAATTAAATTTTTGCTGTTTTCGAAAACATTTACATGCCCGAAGTTATGCCACAAACCCAAAGAAATTGCCGGTAATTTTAAACCGCTTCTCCCACACCTGCGATACTCCATAGTAGCGTAGCGGCTGGCTGAAATATTTTTGTTCATATCATTTTAAATTTTTCGACAAATTAAGCAGTTTATATCAGAAACAATAATACCAGACCCAGGTTTTTCGCCCACGCTTTACAATTTCGATTTTTTGCATAAATCGTTTTATTTGTAAACTTGACAGTTATCTTTTATATTTAAAAAAATTAAATAAAAATCAACCAAATATTCATTTCTATGAAATTTAAATCATTAGCCAGTTTAGGTGTAATTGCAGCAATTGGCTTTGCCTCTTGCCAATCTGAAACGAAAAAGACTTCTTCCAACGATAGTGCAGAAACCGATTCTGTAGTTGTAGTAAAATTGAACGCCGATTCTTTTAAAAGAGAAATCGATGGCAAACAGGTAGGGCTTTACACCTTAAAAAATAAAAACAATGCCGAGGCAATATTTACAAACTACGGCGGTCGTTTGGTAAGTTTGCTTGTGCCCGGCAAAGACGGAAAAATGGTTGATGTTGTGGTTGGCTTTAAAAGTCTGGGCGACTATGAAAAATCTACCGAGCCTTACTTCGGGGCTACAATAGGAAGGTTTGGAAATCGAATTGCAAAAGGGAAATTCACTTTAGAAGGTAAAACCTATTCGCTCTTTACAAATAATGGTCAAAACACGCTCCACGGCGGCAAAAAGGGTTATCAATATGTAGTTTGGGATGCTACTCAGCCAAACGACAACACCCTGCAATTGCACTATTTATCGAAAGATGGCGATGAGAACTTTCCGGGCAATTTAGATGTTAAGGTAACCTATACGTTAACTGATGATAATGAGCTGAAAATGGATTATGAAGCTAAAACTGATAAAACCACAATCGTAAACCTAACCAATCATGCTTTCTTCAACTTAAATGGCGATGGCAGCGGAACAATTTTAAACCACGAAGTGCAGATTTTTGCTGATGAGTATACCCCGGTTGATTCGAGCCTGATCCCAACAGGAAAAATTGAAAAAGTGGCTGGCACGCCCTTCGATTTCACCAAATCAACCACAATCGGTGCCCGAATTGAAGACAAAAACGAACAACTTACCTTTGGTAAAGGTTACGACCATAATTATGTATTGAACAAAACAAAGGGAATGGGCATGTTTCATGCGGCTACCGTTAAGGGCGATAAATCGGGTGTTGTAATGGATATTTATACCCAGGAACCCGGTTTACAGTTTTATAGCGGAAACTTTATGCAAAGTAAAAACACATTTAAAAGCGGCGCAAAAGACGATTTCAGAACTGCAATTGCGATGGAAACACAGCATTTTCCAGATTCTCCCAATCAGCCAGCCTTTCCGAGCACCGTGTTAAAACCCGGTCAGGTGTACAAAACCAGTTCGATTTATAAATTCTCGAATTAATAATAAAAAGAGGCTGGCTGAAAATCGATTATAGTTAAGCTATTTTGATTTTAAGGCAGCCTCTTTTAAAACAGATCCGTTAAAACAGGATCATTATAATCTTCAATAAAGGCAATAACATTGTCGCTAATAGTAAACTCTTCCTTCGTATGCATTGTGGTTAGCGCGATACACCGCATTCCGGCGTTTTTTGCCGCTTCAACACCTTTCGGTGCGTCTTCAAATACAATACAATCGGCCGGCGACACCCCAAGAATAGCAGCGCCTTTAGTAAACGTTTCCGGATCGGGTTTGCTGTTTACTACATCCTCCGCACTAACAATTGCGCCGAAATAATCCCTAATATTTAAGTTATCCAGCACAAAGTTAATGTTAAACGGGATTGCCGCAGAACCGATTGCCATTAAGATTCCATGTTCTTTAGCCCTTTCCAAAAAAGCTGCTAAGCCATCAATCAACCGCAGGTGTTGCTTGTAATCTGCCTGATATCTTCTTTCTTTTTCGATAGAAATCTGATCGATCTGTTCCTGCGAAAAATGGCCTGCGCCGAAAACCCGTTCTAACAAATCCTGATTCTTACCGTACATTTCCTTTTTAACGGCCTCGAAGCTAATGCTTGCGCCTAAATCCTTCGTAAGAATATTGTGCCACGCATGGTTATGAAAAGCCATGTCGTTAATCATTGTACCGTTTAAATCAAATAAAAACGCTTTCGCTTTGGTAGTTATCATAGGTTGAAAATATTAGATTTTTTTTTTCATAACAGCAATCAACATTCGAAAATGATTAACAGGTGCCGAGCCATAATGTGCTAAATGCATTAGCGGGTCTTCTTCACCTGTTTAAAATAGAAATAGCAAAGGGGATAAAGGCAAATCAGGCCAAGTAAAAAGCCGCCCAAAGTATCAGTAAACCAATGCGCCCCTAAGTATATTCGCGACGGTGCCACCATTACAATTAAGAAGACCGAAATGCTGGTTACAATCCACTTCGTCGTTTTTGGGATGCCTTTTAAATGAAACATTAAAATAATCAGGAAGCCGAAAAACAGCACATACGAAAGCGTATGGCCGCTCGGATAGCTCTGAAAGCGGTAAACATCTACCAGTCGCACGTAAAACGAAGTGGGTCGCGGGCGATTGATGATGTTTTTAACGCCCAAAATAATTAAGCCAGACAGCAAGGTGGTGGAGATAAACAAGGCTTCACGCTTGTATTTTTTCCAGTAAAAAATGTAGGCCACAATTAACACCGAAATCAACGAAAAAGGCAGCTCCCCAAAAAAGCTGATCCCCAGCATCACCTTATCCAGCCAATTGGCCTGGTAGTGCTGAATAACCAGAGAAACCTGAGCATCAAATTCCCAGATCAAGTGGTGATAAATGAAAACGCTTAAAGAACCAAAGGCAACAATAAGAATAATCAATACAGTTATTAAGAGGTTTCGGTTTAATATGGTCGGCATGTTTTTGCTAAAATTCCAAAACTATACAAATTACCTTAAATCGAACAATTATCAGCGTAAATTTTTAGGCACGGGCAACTAAGCGTTGGCTGGTGTAACACCAACCAGTAAGGAGATAGATCTATCCGTCGGTGTTAGCACAGACCGAAAAAAACATTATATTTATCACCTTAACGTAAACTCAAAATGGAAGAAAACCAAACCTCCGGGAATGACTCGATCAGTCATTTTAACGATGAATTGTGCGTAAACTGTCAGCAAAACAGGTTCGAGCCCGGCAAGCCGATCAACTTGTGTACCGATTGTAGAAAAAGCCTGATTGCTTATCCCATACCCAAAAGCATTATTTATTTCGCTATCGCCCTTGCGGTGATTATTGGCGTCAGCCTCGTGCGCACTCAACGCTATGTTTCGGCAGCCATTCATTTGGGAAAAGCTGAAAACGCCATCGAAAGGAAAGAATTTTTAACTGCACAAAACGAACTTCTTGCTGTGCTGAACGCGTTTCCGGATCATATGACTGCCAATGCTTATATGATGATTGCAAGCGCCTATAACTTCGATTTTGAGGCTTATGGAGTTGCTTATGAGCGTATTGCCGACAAAACAACTGAGGATGACGAACTGCTGCAACAGGTAAATACGGCATCATCGTACATTGCTCATAATTTCCCGAACGACACCGTTTTCTATAAGAAAATACTAGCCTATCCCAACGATGAACAAAAACTAATCGCATTGGCTGATAGTACCGACGAGCTGCCGCTTAAGGGGCAGGTTGCCAACCGCCTTTACGATTTGAAAGCTTATTCGGCCGCTCAGGCAATTACGGATAGTATTTTAATTGTCGATCCCAATTTTTATCAAGCCATTAGCATGAAATCGGCGATCAAAAGAAATTTGGGCAAGTGTAAAGATGCACTCGCGTTATGCGATCGCTTGCTGCAATTTAACAGCCAGGATGTTTACGCAATCTCGCAAAAAGCACGCATTGAGCTCAAATGCAAAAACGACAAGGCTGCGGCTCAATACGCCGATAAAGCCATGAACTTAAGTCCCTATAATCCCAACGCTATGGAAGCAAAGGCGATGGTTGAGTACTTTTCAGGCAATAAGAAACAAAGCCTTATCACCTTAGCGCAGATAAAAGAACAAGAGAGAAAAACTGGCGACTCTACCGTTTCAACAAGGTTGAGCCCAATAATTAATGGTTTAGAAGTTTACAGATAACAATAAAGAAAAGATGTTTATTCCAGGTATCATAATCAGTATCGTCACCTTTCCAGGCGTAATCGTGCACGAACTTGCACATCAATTGTTTTGCAGACTATTTAAGATTCCCGTTTTCGAAGTCTGCTATTTCCGTTTCGAAAATCCAGTTGGCTATGTGCTGCACGAGCCAGCGCCCAGGGTTTATCAAACCGTGTTAATTTCGGTAGGTCCTTTCATTGTAAACAGCCTGTTATGCTTCATCATCGGTTTTTCGGCAGCGCTCCAGTTTAAGTTCCAATCGGCCAACGTACTCGATTATTTTCTAATGTATCTCGCCATCTCAATCGGGGCCCATGCATTTCCGAGTACAGGCGATGCATCCACATTGTGGAACGCTGTAATGAAGTCTGGGCAAAGTTCGTGGTTTCAAAAGGCCGTTGTAGCGCCAATAGTGGGCTTTATCTACCTCGGTGCATTCGGTTCGTTTTTTTGGCTCGATGTAATTTATGGAGGTGCCGTTGCCTTAGGCTTACCCTACATCATCATCAAATTTTTGGTATAAAGCATGCACCGTTTAACGCCAGACATAAAGGATGCTGAAAGCTAAAAGGCAAATTCAGTGACAGACTATTTTACAACAATTTGCTTCGGGTCGGTAACCACGATTTGCTTTTTGCCCTTAAAATCTGAAACTACCCCGGTTACGCAAATGTTGTTGCCCATAAACATGGCAGAAGGCTCTGAGGGAAACTTTTCCTGATCTTCCTTATTGATCACCACCGTAATCAGCTCTTTCGGATAGGCACCCCCTAAATTAATCAGGCTTAATTTGTCCAGCGCCTTTACGCTATAAACAGAATCGCAGATGGTAACCGTTTTGCCAACATACTGCGCCGCATCTTTCGCCAAAACCAGGGTTTGGCTTTTTGCAAGGTAACCTACAGAAACGAGTAAAGAAAGTAGAAACAACTTTTTCATAACACGGGATGTATAAATGCCAATAACAAAAAAAACTTTGATTTAGCGTCACAAAGCTAAGCACCAAATAAATATAAAACAACGCCTGTTACTAAATATTTTAGAAAAAACTGAGCGTAGAAGCTGCTAAACGGATTTGTTGAACTTGTTATCCAGAGTTTTAATTTTTAGCAAAAAATCAATATGGCATTATGTAAAATACTGAATGGCTAAATTTTCTGTCATTCTGAACGCAGTGAAGAATCCCCAGGCGATGGAATGCAAAACTTCAATTACCCACTGCCCAAAAAGGGGGGCGGGTTAACTAAGGCCAATGCGGAATCGGTAAGGGATGCTTCGTGCCTCAGCATGACAAAGCATTTAATGATAATGTGTTACAAAAATTTTAATGGCAGTTCAACGCCTGCCCCGATACTTCGGGGAAGGATCCCAAGGCGATGAAACGCTGAACGTCAAATGCCCACTGGCAAAAGAGGGCAAGTGAAAGAGGGCAAGGGCGGTGAGACGTAGGTCGCGGATTCTTCCTTCGTCAGAATGACAAACCTGGCACCACAAATCCTTTGTTTTGGTTGCGCTTCTCACATTTACCAACCATTTACGACCAATATCAGCTAACATTTGCGTGCATTCAGTTAATATCCGTATTTTGGTTTTACAATTCACACAAAAACAATTCTCATTAATGAAAACTAAACTATTCGCTTCCATTTTTGCGTTAATCTTCATCGTTCAATTGTATGCCGAAGCTGTGGCCAATATTCCGCTTCGCAACTTTTCGAAGCCATTAATCGCCATTTCGCTATTGGTATGGCTTTATTTGGCAACCAGGTTAAAGGGCAGGTTTCATAAACGTATTTTCATTGGTCTGGTGTTTGCACTCATTGGCGATTATTTGCTCATGTACCAATCAGCAGCGTCAGGTTATTTCATGTTTGGGCTCGCGGCATTTTTAATCTGCCATGTGTACTACATCCGTGCCTTTGTGCTCGACCACAAATCGAACCCGCACTTAAAAAATTCGTTCTTTTTGTGGGCTGTAGGTGCGCTGGTTATTTTTTGCGTCGGTTTATTCTTTTACCTGCAGCCGTTTCTTGGTGCGATGCAATTTGCCGTGTTAATGTATGCCATCATCATCACCGTTATGGCTATTATGGCCGTTAACCGATACGGAAAGGTAAATTTGCTCAGTTACAAGCTGATTCTGTTCGGTGCCTTGTTCTTTTTGTTTTCTGATAGTGTTTTGGCCGTTAACAAGTTTGCACGACCGATTCCGCAAAGCGGCATTTTAATTATGGCCACTTACATGATTGCGCAGTATTTAATTGTTTACGGCACAGTAGAAAGAAAGCTGGTGGTAACAAAAACGAGTGTTTAAGCGCTTACAATCGAAGCAGTTTGAAATTGAATTTACACTAATTGAGATCGCATGAAACGCATTATCTTAACCATTCTTATCAGTACCAGCCTGCTGCAAAGCTTTGCACAAGTTGCAACAAGCAACACGGGCTTTTATGCCGACCGCTTAAACCGGATCGACAGGGTGTTTCAAGCCGCTGTAGATAGCAACTGGATCGTCGGCGCCGTTTGCCTGGTGATGAAAGACGGCAGGCCGGCATACTATAAAGCTTTTGGTATGGACGATGCTGAGCGACGTAAACCTATGCAAAAGGATGCCATTTTCAGAATTGCCTCGCAAACCAAAGCCATTACGAGTACAGCGGTGATGCTGCTGTGGGAAGAAGGAAAGTTCTTACTCGATGATCCCATTTCAAAATATATTCCGTCGTTTGCGGCACCAAAGGTGATACAAACGTTTAACGATACCGACTCGAGCTATACCGCTGTTCCGGCCAAAAGGGAGGTAACCATCAGAGATCTTTTAACCCATACTTCGGGGCTTGGCTATGCCCAGATTGGTTCGGCTAAGATGAGAGCGATTTATGCGAAGGCGGGCATTGAGGCGGGTTTTCTCGATCATAAAGGCTTACTCGCCAACTCAATTGACAAGCTCGGCAAACTGCCGCTCGAATTTAATCCCGGCGAACGTTTCAACTACAGTTTAAGTATCGATGTTTTGGGTCGGCTGGTTGAGGTGGCCTCCGGCATGCCGCTCGATCAGTTTCTTAGCAAACGGATCTTTGAACCTCTCGAAATGAAAGATACTTACTTCGACCTTCCGCAAAGCAAACAGGCACGATTGGCGAATGTGTACACGGAAGACCGAAGCTCGCGAAAGCCCGTAAAATGGAAAAGAAACACCTTTCCGGGCAGTACAATCGACTACCCGATTAACCACAACGGTTACTTTGCGGGTGGGGCAGGGCTGGTTTCGACGGCAAGCGATTATGCCAACTTTTTACAACTCTTTTTAAACAAAGGTACATTTAATGGAAAGCAGCTGCTTGCCCGCCATACGGTTGAGCTGATGACAGAAAACCAGATCGGCAATTTATCGCTGGGCGATGACAAGTTCGGACTGGGATTTCAAATTATTACCGAAAAGGGGAGTGCCAAGCTCGGCCTCTCGCCGGGAAGCATTTCATGGAGCGGCTTTTTTGGTACCTTTTACTGGGCCGACCCCCGCGAGCACTTATCGGGTCTGCTCTTTATGCAGCAATCGCCCCTAACCCATAACGAACTCGACCATAAGTTTAAGGTACTGGTTTATCAGGCACTAAAATAGTTGAGGTACTTTGGGTTGCCTCGCTGAAAAAAGTTTTGTTGCATTGGAACATCTTGAAGATCCCGAACCGGAATAACCTGCGCTTATGCTTTGTGTTCTTTTAACAGATAGGCGCATGGAAGATAAACTGCGGGTTTGTGAACATGCGTTAAACTTAGCCCCGGGTGAAGCGATACCCTGCAGCGAGGAGGAACGACGACGCGAAGCGTAATAGCGAAACACGGGAAGCAACCGCGTTATATAGCACTGACATTGCGCTTCTGAAAAAATGCTTTCATTGGAATCTCGATACACGATGAGGCAATTGAATACCGCAAAATTTTTGCCCGACATGAAGGCGTATAATGGTTGCGCGTTGCCAAAAGGCTTATTTTATCGAAGCCTGAACACTTATTTCCATGTTTCGACCACAAGTTCGTCGCCAACCCGAACGACACCCGTTTTCTGGTGAAGTAAATTTTGCCCGAACATAATCTTGTTGCCCTTTTTGCGATAGGTTGCCAATGTTTTTAAAGGTTCGGCGCCTTTTGCTCCCGTTTGCTGATCAATAGTGGTTAAAACACACCGTGCGCAGGGTTTTACGGCATTAAATGTAACCTCGCCAATTGAAAAAGTGGCAAAATCATCTTCAACGTGTGGCTCGCCGCCGGTAAAAACAAAGTTCGGGCGAAAACGGTCCATTCGGATAGCGCTATCCAGTTTGGCGTTTAGTCCATCTAACGCAGATTGTCCGATGAGCAAGCAAGGGTAACCATCGGCAAAGCTGACCACTTCATCATGATATGCATATTCGGTGTCGACAAGTCGCCTGGCATCTTCGGCCATTTTAACGAGCCTTACATTCATTTGCATAAAATTGGTAAACCACGCGCTAACGGCAGGGTTTACCTCGTAACCGAAAGTAGCGTCATCCCAAATCGTAACCGCAATTAATACGTCGCTATGTTCGTTAATACGGTATTTAACGGCTTTATCGACTTCCATTTTATGGCTTACTTCAATGTAATCGGCCTCCAGCTTCACCGCTAACAGCGAAAGTTCGGCATACTTTCTTTGGGTAATAAACGTGCCATTTTCGTCAATCAACATCCATCGGCGGTCGTAGCGAAGCCCCCTTTCTTCAACCACAGCAGAATCGACACTAATGCCGCCCAACGATTTTATAGGATAAATGAAGATGCCGGAAATGGGGTAATTGTTCATTAGGTAAAGATAAAAAAAAGATCGGCTCGGGTTTATCATCCGCTTACGATTGGAGGGGAACCCAGCTTTTTCAATGAATGGAATGTTTTAAGCCTTTTATCCGGTTGCGATCAGATTCCTCAATATAGCGATAGTTTAGCGGCAAAGCTTAATAATTTATTAACAAACGAATAATTTTATAGTGCAAAATTACTTTTGGTCGGAGAAAAATTTCTTTAATAAGCAATATGTAGTGAAAAGAGGAGATTTTTACTATATGTACCTTGACAAAAATCGGTAAATAACATAAAACGAAAGAAAAACTTAGTTGTAAATGTAATTGTTGAGGTTAATAAGTGAGAAAAAGGTGCGAAAGTTGTTGAATTATTGCGCAAAAGTATGAATTGTGCGATGACTAGTGTGCCAATGCCTCATTTTGGCGTGCCATTTGATTACCTTCAACGCAAGACAAAAATAAATGAAACTACAGGCTTATTTTTTGGTTGTAGTATTGATTCAACGGAAAAACGAAAAAGAATATGGATTACTTCAACAGCAGCTCAAATAGCGAAATTGCAAAAGCGATTAAGGAAAAAACCTTAACCTACCTTTACTATCAAAATGCGCCCCTGCATTATCGTTTTAAAGAGTTCGTTTCTATCTCGAGCCATAAACCAGGCGCCGCTGTAAACTTCGACACCGCCCAGGCGATGGCAAATTACAACATCAGTTCTCGTTCTCCGGAAGAAAGACAACGTTTCAGCGATGATCTTCAACATTATCAAAACCTGCTTTTTAATACTTACAAAAGGGTAAAAAGGGATATGCTGGCGCTTTGCAACTAAAAACAAAGCACAGATTAACGCCCAATTTGTTCGGGTAGTTTAAAGGCTAACAGCAATTGCCCTGCTGCGTTTGCTTTTTTATGCCTTTGCACAAATGTAAACTTTATACTGCCCGAGTTGTTCTTTTTTGAAAAAGGAGAGACTTATGCTGCTAATAACAGGTGCTACCGGTAATATCGGCCAACAGCTAATTGATCAACTTACGGCAAAACAGCGCAAGCCGATTATCGCCCTAACCCGCGACGCTTCAAAAGCAAAGGAACTGTTTCCCGTTTCTACGGAAATAAAGGAAGTAGACGTAATGGATACCGTACGACTTACGGAGGTGTTTGCTGACGCTGAAGCTCTTTTCATCCTCAATCCGCCAGCGGATGTTTCTACAGACATTGATGTTGAGGAACGAAAAACAGTGAAATCGATACTCGAAGCGCTGAAAAGCATTCCGACGAAAAGGGTAGTGGTGCAATCTACTTTGGGGAATCAGCCGGGCGATCATATTGCCGATCTTGGTGTTCTTTACGAATTGGAACAGGGAATACAAACAATGCATCACGATTATCATATTATTCGTCCGGCTTATTACATGAGCAATTGGAAACCTGCCATTGCCACTGCAAAGGAAGATGGTTTCATCACGTCCTTCTATCCTGAAGATTTCCGCATGCCGATGGTGGCCCCCAGAGACATCGCCAAACTAGCCGCCGAACTGCTTACGCAGGAGCGGTCGGAACGAATCAACAACATCGTGGGGCCAACCGACTACTCGCCAGCAGATGTGGCTTCTGCATTAAGCAACATATTTAACAAGGAAATAAAAGTGAAAGTGATTGATGAAAAGGACTGGGAAAGTGCTTATCAGTCGCTGGGTTTTTCGTCTCAGGCCGCCAGCAGTTACGCCAACATGACACGGTTAACGCTGAAAGGTGGGGTTGAATATCAAGAGGATGCGGTTGTTGGCGAGACTTCGATTGAGGAGTATTTGAGGGGGTGGGTTAGGGGTAGAGGGGAGTTGTTAAGTTGTTTCGTTACTTTACGTTGCTATACCTATAATTTGAAGATAACAATATGTTATAAGCTAAATATGTACATGATGTGTACATTATTGTTGTTATCAATGCAATTAAGCGGCCGGCTCTGATATAGGAAAAAGGCGAATAGAACCGGAACTAGTGTCAAAATACGAACCAGACTTGTCTTTTTCTGGGAAATTTTGTTTTTCCGGGCACACCAAGTGTTCTGTGAATTCATAAACCAGACTTCCTTTATCTGATACCATAGACCGTCGAAATTAACGTGTGCACCAACTTGGTTTCTTATGCCGGCGAGTTTCTTCATTGAGTCTAATAAAGGTTTTAAACCCTGTTCACTGCTTACAACGTAATAATCATACGCTCCCAGTTCGTTTTTCCAAAACCGCTGCACTTTAAGTACTTTTTGTAACTTACTAGAAATACAATCCAGCAGTTCTCGAAGCAGATCTTCGTTTCTTAGTTACCTTGCAATGATATTTAATAGAATCCTATTCCGCTTATATTGAATAATTACGAATGCATTACTTTCCTTGCCAAATGCTAAGGTATCAATGCGATTTGACTTAATAATTAACTCAGAAGCCACAAATTGATACTCGGTTAATAATGGTAAATTGAATTCCAACAGTTTCTGTATGTCCTTTTCAAGACTGAATGAAATTTCATTTAAACTAAAAAGTTGATTGCTTTGGTTTGTAAATAGTTGCATAGTTTAAATTTCATCAATATCGAAGCAAATATGCACTTCATCTGCCAATTTGTGGTCATATAACGGGTCATTATTCTATTTAACTTTGTTCTTCATTAATTCACTCAAACTTACTGTAAACGGAAATGCGGAAGCTCTACCTGTTGAATAGTTTGTTAGTTTCTGGAAAGCCCAATTGACGTTTGCAAATTCAGGTTCGGTAATTTCTTCCAACTCGATCACAAGATAATTATCTTCTGATGGTGATGAATATCCTTTTTTTATTAAATCTTCTTTCGAAAATACTCTGGGACCTTTACTACTTATTCGCCACAATTCCCCGGATTTCGTTTGTCCATGCGTGTGTAAAAGAAGATATTTTGAGCTCACCGTTTCTTTATCAAGGATTAGAGAGCCGTTACCAGAGCTCATTCTGAAATTGTAGAGTTTATTCTTTCTAATCCAATCGTATTGTGTTACCGAATTGTAATAAGCGACCAAAATAAATGTGTCATCAGGGATTAAATCTCTGTTTTTATTAAGTGGCTCAGGCAATGATTCCCTAATTTCATTTTCTGACTGAGGAGGGTTTCTATAAATGTCAAAAGTTCTAAACGCAATCTTCTCCCTCTGGGATGCCCGATTAGTAAAATGTTCAATAATCTCTAAAATAAAAGCTTTCAAATCTCCAATACCGCTGTCTGTTTTATTTGGCTTGACTGGGAATGCCCCAAGGCCGGGAATAATTTCATGGAAGCCCTTTTGATTAATCGATTTTTCTCCTGGATACAGTATGTATGCGCCGCCCGTTCTTCTTATAGCGTCCTTGTATGCATGCATTTTAAGGAGGTCAGCATTTTTGTAAATACCTTTACGATTTTCATTTTTTTCCTTGTCTAATTCTTTTGATACATTTTGGTCGAAAAAATTCACAAGATTGCCCACTTTATATTTTGAATCAAAATGAACATGAACAATCAACTCTTGTTGTTCTGCATGTTGTTCGGAAATTCCAAATGGCCAAAATGATAGAGTATAATCTGGCCTCAACGTAGTTGTCCAACTTCCAGACTCAGGATAAGTTTGATTACCGCTGAACGAACGGTTGTAATTAAATTGTATATTTAGTTTTCTGTTTCCTGAATCGTAAACTCCCTTAAGTGCTGTAAACTTCCCCTGTTTTACCTGAAGATTTAACCCATCTGGTGTTTCTTTTATTAGCTCAGAAATATCTTTAGGCTCAATTTCAAACATATTTTGGAGTAGATCAAGAAGCTTAAAAAACAACCAATATTCGTATAACGTCGCAATATCTTTTTTACCGCCTTTGTAAATGTCGTCACCCCCCGTCCAAATCAACTTAGCCGCAAGATCAAACATCAACCAGACACGTAGCACCTCTCGATAACCTTCCTTTCTTTGCAAAACAGGACTATTTATTTTTAGCGTATTGGGTCTTGAAATATCGTTAAAGATAGCGTGCTGTAATTGACTTTCAACCTCTGTAACCATTAAATCGGCCTCGATCTTCATTTTTTGATGACCAAATTCACTTGCTTTCTGACTAATGTCAGTGCAAAATTTTAAAAAGACTTCTAAAGCATATTTAATAAACCTGTTTTCTGGTGTGTCTACAGAATCAGTTTTCTGAATCGAAGTAATCCTTTTAGGTAATGTCTGAAATCCGTTGCTTTTTAAATGGTGATTTTCCGGTAATTTTGTTCGATCTCCTCCCTTTAGAAACTCTTTTAAGTTTCTGTTTGAAAATCTTCTTGAATTACGAATGTCTTTATTTTCCAAAATGCCTGCCCATTTGGTGACTGGGGACGTGACGATCCGGTGCACGGATTCTGCAAATTCATCTGTACCAATTACTGACTTTACAAAAGAGAATTTCTGATACAATGTTTGACTATCTTTTGTATGATCTATTTCAAAATGCTGTGAAGAAGGTGAATTTGTCCTAAGCAATAAATCAGTACATTTTTCAGTGATGAATTCAAGCATATCCCTATAGTCATCTCTATAACCAGATTTTATTGATTGAACCTCAAGTTCTATTAGACTGTACTCTTTTAAAGTAGCTTTTTTTAAAAGTGGTATAGATAGCGTACCTACAAAAATATTTGGTGCAATTATACCTATACTAGGGTTGCGTTTATGTGGTTGAATAATATTCTCCCCTATATCTCCTAGGACAAATTCTGCATCGTTTAGTTGGTAGTCATAATAGCATCCCTCGACAAGCTGAAATCTTGCCTCATTATTCGCCGATGCACTGTCTATTGCATCAAATGTACAGCCATCTCTATGTGAGTCTATATAAAGACGTAAACCATCTTTAATAGAATCGAGGTTGATTTCAATGGACGATATTAATTTCATCTTTATGCCTCTGCAAAACTTGCAAATCCATTATCAATTGCGCCTTTATACATTCGTGCTATCTTTTCGAGTGATAAGGGGTAAAGAATATCCGGACGATCAAAATCGAATTTCTCTTGTTCGAAAACATCTTTGATTACTTTAAGATCATCTATTACACAAAAATCACCCAAAGTTTCCAGCACTGGAGATAGTCTCCTGCGAGAACCATGTAGTTTAGGCAGAAGTTTTTGTATAATCGCAATATCTAGTTTTTCATTTATTGTCAGTGTATTATCCAATTCCGTTAAATGATGAATCAGTCTTAAAATTTCCGTAGCACTGCGGTAGCCAAATTCAGATCCCGTTTTTTTAAGCTCGCCGAAAAAATTGACAAGGGTATCGTTGATAGTATCATTATCACTCGATACTAATAATTTTCTTAATGCCATCTCTAAAAAGCTGGTGCCCATACTAGCGCCTTTTTTGTCTAATTTACTCAAGTCAACCTCTTCGATATTCCCTAAGAAATTTTTCATTTCTTCATCTTTAACACGGAATTCGATAGTATTGGATCTATCTAGCACTTTAGGGCTAAACATATTTGTGGTTTCATCAATATTAACTGTGCCAATGATAAATAAGTTGGAGGGCAAGTGCAGCTTCGGAGGGACACCATTCACAGCAGAACCTTCTGCATATAAAGGAATCTCTCTTTTAGATTCCATTACACTTAAAAAATCGGCAAAGTACCTTTCCACATGACTTAGATTCATCTCATCAAGAATCAGAAAGTGTGGAAAATCAGGATTATTATTTGCCTGGATAATTAAATCGAGCGCTCCACTGTCAGGTTTTACGTATTCTTCCGGCTTGAGTGCGTTAGGATAGCCAAGGAGCGGTTCACGATTCGTCCAGTCAGCTCCCACTGGAATAATAGCATACTGACTATCGTATTCACAAATCCACTGAACAAAGGCTTGTGCAAGTTTCGTTTTGCCTGAACCTGACAGGCCAGTTAAAATTAAGAATGGCTTGGTTAACAACGAGGCTGTAAATCTATATATTAATTTGGGATAATACTTCAAATTTGCATCGTTAACACTATCGACAAAACTGCTAGCTAAAAACGCTTGTTCAACTAAACGCTTTTGTAATTTAGTCCCTTTCATAACATCATGGCCATTTAACCAGTTTATAAACTGTTCAATAGTTACTCCTAAAACTTTATTAAACTCGTAATTTTCAATTTGCTCTTCAAAAGTTCTCTCAAAAGGATCTTCTTCAGTTGGGCCCCGCCATCCCATATTGAGTAGATGGCCTTCCAATATTTTCTTTGCCAAAGGGCCGATTTCGTTTTTTAGAAATATCCTACTTAAATCATATGAAGTTTTCTCTCCTCCTTGAGCGAAATCAGTAGCTAAGCCAGCCTCATTTAATGAGTAAGCTAGGTTGGTATACGTCTTAGCCTCGGTGACATTTCTTTTAATAACTCCCTGCATCTCTGTAGTCGCCGACTGTTTAAATAACTCAATTAGATCCTTATGACTGAAAATTATTGAGAAAAGCAATAAAGCATGTTTAGCCTCTTCGCTGTAAGTCTTAATTTCATCCCAAACATCCGGAAGAATATTTTTGGCATCACCGGCTAACATTTTTCTCGCTTGTGCTAAATCAATTTTAATTTCATCAAGATGATTTAAAATTTCATTGCTTGGATATTTATCAATTAAATTACTTAGTTTGAAGTAACCGTTTTTCGTTAAGGATACCGTATGTCCTTTCAACCCTTTTGCCATTCTATTTAGCTTTAACTGTGATTACTAATTCTTTAACATTTCTTTCGCGATCATTAAATCGTCCCATAGTCATATGCTGATGATCTATGGAGGTCACATTAATTATATGTGCTTTAAACACCGATTTTGCTGTGAGCAACAGGTCATCGATACTTATCATACCAGTGTTGCTATAACTAAGCACCAAGGAACAATTATTGGCACAAATAATTGTAAACATGTCTTCAAACGCCCCTTTTACCTTTGATTTGATGCTAAAGGGCGACTGGTGCCGCTCCTCACGGTACCTCCCTTTGACAACTTTCCCATTTTTTACCTGAATCTTTGGGTAGTCATATAACGAGAGGGTTTCAATGGCATGGTAAAATCTACTATAGTGCACAAAACAGTAAGGGGGATCAGCATAAATAGTAGAATTTCTAATTCGCTTCAGACAATCGATATAATCTAATGAATAAATTTTATGATTAAAATTTGTTGGTTCCTTCGGTAATTTTACCAACGCAGAATCAAGTTTCCTTACGAAATATTCAACTAAACTTTTCCTTCTATATATTAAAATATCTCTCATAGAAGAATCTGTTTTTGCGTCTCTATACTGAGCATAGTGCCCTGTTCCTTGACTATTATATGCCATAGCATACATTAAAGAACTTAGCATCGTATTATATGCCGGGTTCTCTTTAAAATCTTCTATTACTTTTCTCAAAGAATCTATCCAAGCACATTGCTCCGCACTCCACCAAGTACCTGAATAATATTTTGTAAAAAGATGCCATTTATTATTGAAGTTTTTTTCAATAAGACTCTGATTTTTCTTCTCCAATTCAGTGAATTGATCAAGATTCAAGTTTAATGGGTATTGAAACTCAACTACCAAATCTCTATAATGCTCATTAAAATAATTCTTAGCTCTCTCTAGTATAGATACTGAAGAAATTTTTAGATCATTCCAGTCTGTCAAATATGCTTTTGATAAAATAGTCGAATAGAATTGGATGTCATTTGATATCATTGGGGCTTGGTGGCCTAAAGCGCCGGATAGCGTACCGGAACCTGCAAATAAATCACATATAAACCCTCCGTCATATACATCTTCTATGCCGCTGATGACTGAAGGTAGAATCTTAGTTTTTGAGCCCATATATTTAATAAATTGAATGGAATCTACTAGTTCAAATTTATTTCTCGTCATTAACATAGTTGTCTTTTAATAATTCTTTGGGTGTTACATCTAGTATTCTCGCAATATCATAAAGCACTTCTAGTCGAGGTTGTTGCCTGTTCTGAACATAGCCATTTACCATGTTATAACTTTTTCCAAGCCGTTCCGCCAACCAAGTTTGTTTAATTCCCTTTTCTTCGAGTACTGTTTTAATTCGATTCATCAGCTCAAATAATGTCAAGCGCCAAAGATAAATTTGATTTTCAATATATCTCATTTTCCAAGATAAAAATCAATCAAATCATTTAGTAATGTGTTTTTCGGCCGTAAATTTAACCAGATAAGTATAGCGCGAGTCCAATACAAGTGCTATGGTTTATTCGAGCTAATAACTTTCAATCACCTTTTAGAATATAATTTATCAAACTCTTGCCAAATATTACTACTGTAAAACCAGGTGCTATTAGATTTTTCACTGTTTGGATTGTGCTTTCGCTCATAAGATAACTTTGTATTTTGTTTTATTACCTTGACTGTCTTGTTAAAGGATGCATCTTGTTTAAAATCAATATACTTGTTTCGAGCTTTAGAACAGACTTGAGAATGTGATAACGGAAACCGTTTATTTATATCCTCTTCGGTCAAAACAACCTCCAATCCATTTGGATCATAACGGAAGGGAATTGCATTAAAACTGTTGCCCTTAGAAAAATTTACGTCTATTGAGACAGCAATATCAAAATCATTGTCTTCTTGATCTTGAGCAGCAATTTTACCTTTCGCAAATTTTAGATAATTGTCAATTTCATCAGTTATCAGACCACCGGAGAAGACTTTTCCGTCCACATACGCCAATGGCATCAAATAAAAATTATAGGATGAAAGATCAATCTCGACCTGCCAAGCCTTAATAAGATTGATGTAATTCTTGATACAGGCAAAGCCGAGCTCCTGTATTTGTTTTTCTGCTATTTGTTCATTGTGAAAGTGTATGGCGTTATCCCGAAGCTCGACAAGGATCTCTATACTACATTTCAAATTAGCATTAAGCGTTAAGCTAACCTTGCTGAGGTTATTTATCACTTCAAAAAGACCACACGTAACAGGGTTCCCGGATCGATTCATTTTTGGCTGCTTACTCCGTTTGCTCGGGTGTCCAGACTTAGTAATCACTGGCTCTAAAACGTAGAGACTTCTTAATCTAAACTTATTGTATTTTAACAATTGTGCCTTTAATAACAGTTCCCATGCATTTATGGCAAGTATCGCGAACGTTTCCTCTCTATAATTAAAATTTGGTTTATTATAAATTTCAATCGCTGACAGCATTGAATTCACCGATTTATCTAACAAACTTCGATAGGTTGGATTAATACGCATAAGAGCTACATTCAAATTTTAAACTTGTAAATAATTACTCCGGAATCTATTCAAAACTTTTCCAGGATGAATATCTTTAAATCAGCTAATATTCATAAAGGAGAGATTTATAATTAAAGTGAGTACTCAAGGAAGAAATCTTTGCAAGGTATTTCAAACTCCTTCGAAACTCGGTTCAGATGGTTCAAGTTATATTTAGCAATGTGTTTGGGATTCTCAACATTTCTAATAAAACAAACAGACAGCTCAATAAGATGAACGAGCTTAGCTTGAGAAATACCCTTCGATGTACGAGTTTCTTTGACTTAATCAATCACAAATTGTTCAATACTGGTATTAACCTGACCTTTTCTGCATATCTCTATGCGAATATCAGAACGTGTTTATATTCTGATGATTCTACTGTTCCACGAAGTTTGTTTGCGGAATCCCAAAGGATTTCTTCGATGGATTTATTTTGTTTTGCCATTAATTATTGTTTGGTAGGGTGTATTCTTTTTCGTTGCTACAACTAAAGTCCCGCTTCCCTTTAATCGCTAAAATGAATAGTATACAGTAAAGCCAAGTCTTCGGGAATGCAAGGGGCAAGAAATCGTGATAAAATATCTTAGCTCCTCTGTTTTATAACGTAGCTGCCAAATTAGTAAAGATTTTTGTATTTATCGATACGGGAAACCGTACCCTTTGTCCAGTAACTTCAATATTTTGCTATGCGACTAGATTTAAATTTAATTAGAATTCCTAAAAGTTGTAAAACATTCCCTATCTTATACCTCAATTAACCAATTAAAAACCATCTAAATTAATCTTATGTCAGCACAAAATGAATCTGGCCATGCCAAAAATGTGGCGAACTTTGAAAAGTTGATTACCTATGTAATCGGTTACGGCGATGCCTATGCCCCCAGCAATGCAAACATTGCGCTAAGCAGTTTACAAGCCAAGGCTGCTGAAGCCCATGGGAGCCTCGAAGAAGTGCACAGCCTTTTGGCCAATTACAACAAATCAGTAGGAGAGCGGAGCGCTGCTTTTGCACAACTATCAAAATTAAGCACACGCGTATTTAATGCCTTAAAGGCCAGTGGAGCCACCCAAGCGCAAATAGAGACCGCCGAAACGCACCACCGCAAGCTACAAGGACGCAGGGCTTCGGCTAGGTTCAGCGACGAACAAAAAGAGCAATTGGCAGCACAAGGACAAGATGTAAGGCAGGTTTCTGCATCGCAACTCAGCTTCGACAGTATCTTGGATAACCTCGATAAGCAAATCAAATTTTTAACCGCAGCTGACGTGTACGCCCCCAACGAAGCAGACCTGCAAGTAGCATCGTTGGCAAGTCTGCACAGCAATTTGCTGCAGAAAAATTCAACGACAGTGAATCAGGCGGCAACACTAAGCAGTGCGAGGCTTAAGAGAGATGAAGTTTTGAACCACCCCGAAACAGGCATGATCGCCTTGGCAGCCAATACCAAAAATTACCTAAAATCAATTTTTGGCGCAACTAGTCCCGAATACAAGTTAGTATCAGGCATCGCCATTAGGTAACTTAACACAATACATCAAATAATCATCCCTATTTACTACATCATAAATAGGACTTTTCGACCCTCCAAAATAAACCATTGGCTTAAAAGAAGCACCTTTACTTGCCTTCCACTATAAGATAACCCCGCGCCTGCAATTAAAAACTTAGCACTTGCACTTAATAACCTAGCACCTTCGTTTAATAACCTAGCACTTGCAATTAATAACCTAGCACTTTCATTTGATAACCTAGCACCTTCATTTAATAACCTGGCGCCTGCATTTAATAACTTGGCACTTGCAATTAATAATCTAGCACTTTCATTTAATAACCTAGCACCTGCAATTAATAACCCGGCACCTGCAATTAAGAAGTTAGTACTTACAATTAAGAAGTTAGCACTTACAATTAAGAACCTAGCTCTTATACTTGGTGAATCGACACTAATTTACACAGGGTCTCATGGTAAGCTGATCGGGAAAGTTCTCTGCAACAAGGTTCAAACCATAGCCTTTTGTTTCCTTCTCCTTCGGAGAGGGATAGCACAACCTTAGCCGAAGCAAAAACGCAGACAGGGAGAGGCCCCCTTGTTTCCTTCTCCTTCGGAGAGGGATAGCACAACCTTAGCCGAAGCACAACCGCTGATAGGGAGAGGCCCTAACGCTTTCCGCTTTCCGCTTTCCGCTTTCAGCTCTCTGCTCTACGCCCTCTGCCCTCTGCTTTCCGCTTTCCGCTTTCTGCTTTCCGCTTTCAGCTCTCTGCTCTATGCCCTCCGCTCTCTACTTCCCGATACAAAACTTCGTGAAAATATTTTCCAGCAGATCATCCGTAGTCACTGTACCGGTAATTTCGCCCAGGTAATGCAGCGCCTGTTTAATATCCATCGCCAAAAAGTCAGAAGTAACCGGATTGTCTACATTATCCATCACCCTTTGCAGCGCATTTTCCGTCAGCTTTAGCGCCTCAACATGGCGAACGTTTGTAACAAGCGTTTCATTCGTGTTAATGTGGTGCAAATTCACCTGCTCAAGCAAAGTAACCTTCAGCTCCTCAATCCCCACCTTGTCGCGTGCCGAAATCAGCACCGCATCTATGCTTTCCAGCGCCTTGCGACGGTCTGCATCAATCAAATCAGCCTTGTTTACAATAATCAGATAAGGAATCTGCAATTGTTTCAGGCCCTTAACCTGTTCCTCAATTTCAACAATGCTTTGCGATGCATCAGCCATGTAGATAATCAATTTCGCCAGTTTCATTTTCTCCAGCGTACGCTCTACACCAAGTGCCTCAATAATATCCGCCGTATCGCGAATCCCCGCCGTATCAATAAACCGAAACACCACGCCGCCAATCGTCAGCTCATCCTCAATCGTATCACGCGTCGTACCCGCAATGTCCGAAACAATTGCCCTTTCCTCATTCAGCAGCGCATTTAACAACGTAGACTTACCCACATTTGGCTTGCCCGCAATCACAATCGGAACCCCGTTCTTAATCACATTCCCCATCTCAAACGACCCGATCAAGCGTCGCAAAACAACACTGATCCTGTTCACCAGGTTCTTCAACTGCTCGCGATTCGCAAATTCAACATCCTCTTCCGCAAAATCCAGCTCAAGCTCAATCATCGACGCAAAATGAATCAGTTGTTCCCGCAAGCCCTTCAATTCAGTGGCAAAACCGCCACGCATTTGCTGCATGGCCACATCGTGCGACGCCTTCGAATTAGACGCAATCAAATCGGCCACCGCCTCTGCCTGACTCAGATCGAAAGCTCCGTTTAAAAAAGCACGTAAAGTAAATTCACCCGGTTTCGCTGCCCGGGCACCCTTTGCTACCAGTAAATTGATAATCTGCTGAATAATATAATTTGAGCCGTGGCACGAAATTTCCACCACATTTTCCTTCGTGTACGATTTCGGCGCCACAAACAAACCCGCTACCACCTCATCAATCAGCTGCTCCCCATCCTTAATCAGCCCAAAGTGCAACGTGTGCGAAGTTTGTTGTTCCAAATCTTTGCCCGCAAAAACGCTGTTTGTTAGCGCAATAGCGTCCGGCCCCGATAAGCGTATTACACCAATAGCACCCGAGCCCTGCGGCGTAGATAAAGCAATAATAGTATCCAGATTGTTCATGTCGCGATTATAAAGACGGCAAAAATAAAGCTAATCTACAGATATAGCGTGTTTGCAGGGTAAATTTTTCCCCAATGGTCAAATAAAAAAACTGCTCAAAGCAACTATAAGATCTACATGTCTATATGGTCAATAATTTACGCCAGCAATAAATAGGCTTAGATGTCGTCGCGAGACACTACCAATGCTATTAAGTTTAGGATCAAACGAAGAAATATTGTCATCCTGAGCGGAGTCGAAGGACAGATATTTTTCGTTTTATCCTATAGAAAGGGTCTTCGACTGAGTTTATCTTGAGCGAAGCCGAAAGGCTCAGATCCGATAGCTATCGGATGACAATTGACAAGCTTAACTTAATAGCATTGGAGACGCTACGACCAGGTGAGAGAACAATGAACATCATGAATCTCTTTGCCGTTGGTTTCAACCAACGGAACATAGAACATAGAACATAGAAGATAGAACAATGCAACAATAGAACAATGAAATAATAGAACAATGAGCCGGAACGACGAGATAATCAAGCCACAAGATAGGTGCTTGGAGCGGAGCGCCAGAAGTGCTTAGCTCAATTTGTTCCCGCCAATGCTAAAATCTTTTGGCTCGGCCAACGCTCCCAGCCATGCAGCCAAAAGGATTTCCGCGAATGTCGGGGCTAAGAAGAACAGCAATTCGCTAAGAAGCCATACCTTTAAACAATTAAACAATTAAACAATTAAACAATTAAACAATTAAATTGCGATATGAACAAACCCTTGATAACGATAGAATATTGCCCTAAATGCGGCTGGATGCTCCGCTCAGCTTATATGGCCCAGGAACTGTTAACCACCTTTACCGATGAGATCAAGGGCGTTACCCTTATTCCCAGCGAAACCGGCGGAACGTTTTTAATTAGTGTTAACCAGGCAATTATCTTCGACCGTAAACAAGAACAACGGTTTCCAGAAATTAAGGAATTAAAGCAATTGGTACGCGATTATGTAAGCCCGGATAAGGACCTTGGGCACAGCGATCGCAAATAAAATGCTTAGCCGTTCGCCTCAATCAGCAGTTTCAGCATTTTTAAACGGTGTACCAATGGCTGGTTCACTTTCGAAGTCAGATCCGCTTTAAGCGGTTGAAAATGACTTTGAAGAAAATAGTCATAATCAGTTATTTCTGTGGCCTGATTCAGAAAGATCGGAACCTGCTGTTTTCCAGCCTTGGTAAAAAAATCTTCCAGCTCTAATAACTCTTGCATTGTCATGCCCCAAAGTTAATCCGAAAACAATACAATCGCCAGCAATGTTGATAATAACCAGCAATCGGTTAACGAGGCACCTCATTAGGTCGATTAGCAATACAAACATCAAATTAAGAGAAAAATGAAATCCAAGGAAATGAAGAACATAGCGAGGGTTTTACTCGGAGCAGGACTGATTGCTGCGGGAATAGGCCACTTAACCTTTGCCAGAAAACCCTTTCAGGCCCAGGTGCCCGATTGGGTGCCATTAAAAAAAGATGACACCGTAGTTTACTCCGGCTTTGTAGAAATATTGATGGGCGCCAGTTTAATTTTTGCCCCCGAAAAATACCGTACTCAAGTCGGCTTATTAGCTGCAGGTTTATTTATCGCCGTTTTTCCCGGCAATATTTCACAATACCTGAACAAAAGAAGCGCCTTTGGTTTAAATACAGATGGAAAAAGATTCGCCAGATTATTCTTTCAACCTGTTTTAGTGTACTGGGCCTTAAAAAGTACGAGCAAAGGAAACAAAGTACTAAAAGCCGGGTAAACTCCCACGAATCAGATTGCTCACCATTGAAAAATTGGCACAGGTCGGCATGCACAAGACCGGCCTTGCTACAAAGTAGCCCCTTTGGAACAATGACAAAATGGGGATGAAAGACTTTTGCTCGAACAGCCCTTTGTCTTTAAGCCTGATTGCAGTGGCAGCCTCCGATTTTTCATCGGAGCTACAACGAAAAGCAGGGCTGCATTCGGCCACAATGCCCTGAGCGTTCACTTCCAAAACCTTTTCTGTCCGATAAAAAAAATATCTTTCCTTCGACTCCGCTCAGGATGACAATATTTTTTGGTTTTATCCTTAACTTAATAGAATTAATGTGAGTCCGGTTAAGCGGGCGTTAAGATCCGATAACTATCGGGTGACAAGTGCCGACTCACCTTCGTTTTTAAGCCTGATTGCAGTGGCAGCCTCCGATTTTTCATCGGAGCTATAACGAAAAGCAGGGCTGCACTCGGCCACAATGCCCTGGGCGTTCACTTCCCAACCTTTTCTATCCGATAAAAATAAATATCTATCCTTCGACTCCGCTCAGGATGACAATATTTTTTGGTTTCATCCTTAACTTAATAGAATTAATGCGAGTCCGGTTAGGCGGGCGTTAAGATCCGATAACTATCGGGTGACAAGTGCCGACTCACCTTTGTTTTTAAGCCTGATTGCAGTGGCAGCCTCCGATTCTTCATCGGAGCTACAACGGAAAGCAGGGCTACATTCGGCCACAATGCTCTGAGCGGTCACTTCCCAAACGAGAATAATTATTGAAGACTTTCGGTTACGATAGGTTAGGTGCGTGTTGGCTAGGGATTCTTCTTCTCGGGAAAGCAATCTGTTTTAAGAAGTAAGATTGCTTCGGCACGCACAGCCCCGGCCTCGCAATGACGATATGGTGAGGAAGGGCTACGGTCCTTCAGTTATTAAGCCTGATTGCAGTGGCAGCCTCCGATTTTTCATCGGAGCTATAACGAAAAGCAGGGCTGCACTCGGCCACAATGCCCTGAGCGTTCACTTCCCAAACGAGAATAATAATAATTA